>SMUZ01017568.1_pt1 | contig 13905 bp, 11 predicted proteins | sample 2456421 | NCBI WGS metagenome assembly SMUZ01 (sample SAMN11095932, study PRJNA526329) | marine sediment metagenome | biome: Marine sediment; feature: Surficial sediment; material: Deep marine sediment; isolation source: Hadal surficial sediment | place: Pacific Ocean | collected 2014-11 | depth... | reverse complement strand
GGCGGATCCGCCCAAGCCGCGCGAAGGCCGACTGACTCCTGCAGCCGATCTGCCCCGCGGTCCGTCGCCAGCCGAGCGTAGACCACATGATCGACCCAGTGATCGTACAGCCATTCGGCCTCGCGGAACCGGCCCTCGAGACGGAACCCCAGGCGCTCCGGGATCGCCCGGCTCCGGTGATTCTCGACCGCACAGCGGATCTCGACCCGATGCAACCCCATCACGTCGAAGCTGTGGGCCACCAGCCGGCGACACGCCGCGGTGACGAGCCCGTGGCCCTGGAACTCCTCACCCACCCAGTAGCCGAGCGCGGTGGTGCGGTTGCGCCAGTCGACCTGGTGGTGGCCGACGACACCGGCCACGCGGCAGCGTGACACGATGACCGCCTGGAAGCCGTTGTTCTCCCGTGCCTGCGCCAGAATAGCGCGGATGAATCCGCGGGTGTCCTCGACGATCCGAATCGTGTCCACCCAGGGCAGCCACCGACGCAGGTAGGCCCGGTTGCAGTCGGTCAGTCGGAACAGCTCTTCCGCATGACGGAGCTCGAGCGTGGTCAGTGACAGATCCTCACTGATAGTGAAGGTCGGCATCGGTCGCTCCGGCAGTGAAGGGCGATTATATCGTGCAGCCCCGGGCCGTGCTCGGCGTGGTACCATGCCGCTCGTCCGCGAACTGACGGTCATGCCGCTTGGCCCCAGACGGGCCGCCGCGGGCGATGATCGGGGAGATGACGATGATTTCGGTGGCTGCATTGTGGATGCCGATCTTGCTCTCCGCCGTCTTCGTCTTCGTCGCGAGCTCCATCCTGCATATGGTGCTCCCGTATCACCGGAGCGACTTCGCCAAGCTCCCGGCGGAGGACGAAGTGCGGGACGCGCTCCTCACCGCCGGCACCTTCGGATGGCTGTGGCCATAGGACGGATGCTCACAGACGTCAGCAGTCCGGCCTGTCTCGCCATCGCGCACACGGAGACAGAGGGCGGGGAAGCCAGAGGCTCGGCCGTCCCGGTTTTGCCACACGCGGGCGGATGACGTAGCCTTGTGCGGATGGGATCGGTAACGCACATCTGGCACGGAGCAGCGCGATCGATGAACCTTTCACGGCGTCGTCTCACGCAGGGAGTCACTCTGCTCCTGGTGGCCGGGTGCCTCGCCGGCCTGGCGGCGACCCCCGCCGCGCAGCGCTATTTCCGCGAGGGCGCCATGCCACCGCGGTTCCCACCCAGCTCGATGCCGGACCGCGACTTCGCGTTCTGCAAGCTGATGTACCACCAGGTACGATATGAGGAGCTCGGCATGGGCTGGAGGACCGACTATCCGTATGCCGGTATCAACCTGATGATCCGGTTCTCGGAGTTGACGACGGCCCAGGTCAGCACGGACGCCCGCGGCGACCCGAACCACTGGGTGGTCGAGCTGACCGACAAAGAGCTGTTCAACTGTCCGTTCCTCATGGCGGCCGACGTCGGCACCATCGGGCTCAACACCGACGAGGCGACGCAGCTCCGCGCGTATCTGCTCAAGGGCGGGTTCCTGTGGGTCGATGACTTCTGGGGGACACTGGCCTGGCAGCACTGGCGCTCGGAGATCGGCAGAGTGTTACCCCCGACCGAGTATCCCATCCGCGACTTGCCGCTGGACCATCCGATTTTTCGCGCGCTCGCGTTCGTCGAGAAGGTACCGCAAATCACCGCGATCCAGTTCTGGGGGTGGCGCGGTGGCTCCACCTCCGAACGCGGCGCTGACAGCGCCGTGGCGCATTTGCGGGCCATCACGGACGAGCATGGCCGGATCCTGGTGCTGATGTCGCACAACACCGATGTCGCCGACGCCTGGGAACGAGAGGGTGAGGATCCGGACTTCTTCAAGCGGTTCTCTCCGGACGGCTACGCGCTCGGGATCAACGTCCTGCTCTACGCGATGAGCCATTAACCAAGGAGGTGAGTGCTCTGTCGCGGTGGAGATCCAGGAACACTCGACCGGCACCGTCATCGTGTTCGAGCTGCGAGGACGGCTGACCCTGGAGTCGTTCGGATTGCTGAAGGATCGGGTACGGGCCCGCGTCGACCAGGGTAGCCGGCGTCTGGTGCTGGATCTCTCCGGCGTCAGCTACGTCGACAGCATCGGAATCTCCGAGCTGGTCCGCAGCCACGTCATCGTGGGCAACCACGGCGGGCATCTGGCACTAGCCGCGACGCCAGCGCAGATCGACCGGCTCCTCCGCTTGACCCAGCTCGACCAGATCTTTGCGCGATTCGACACACCGGTTCACGCGGTCGAGAGCCTCGAGCGGACAGACGTATACTTGTCGGGTGCCCAACCTGGCCCTGACGCTGACAGGCCGCACCCGTGATCGGATGCACATGTGTGTGTCCGCTCCCGTAGGGTGGCGCCCATCGGGCCGCGTGCAGCGTATTGACAACGCGAGATCCAGGACCTGACGTAGACCGAGGTCGGACACATAGGCACCCGATGACTCACATCCGCCGCGCAGCGCACACCGCCAGCCTCATGCTGACGCTCGGAATCCTCGCCGCAGCGCCGGCTCTCGCACAGGATGACGGCGCCGTATTCATGGTGCGACCCGATGGTGACGGCGGGCGCTACTGGCCGCGCTGGCGGGGACCATCCGGACAGGGGGTCGTCGAGGACGGCGACTATCCCGACACCTGGTCGGACACCACGAACGTCCTGTGGAAGACCGCCGTGCCCGGCGGTGGCCACTCGTCACCGATTGTGTGGGGCGACCGGATCTTCCTGACCACCTCCCAGAACCGCGGGCGGCGGGTCTCGATTCTGAGCTTCCGCCGGTCTGACGGCGAGCTGCTGTGGGAAACCGACGCGCCGGAGGGCCGGCCCGAATACACCCACGGCAAGAACAGCCCGGCGTCGGCCACGGCCACCACCGACGGCGAGCGGGTCTACGCCTCGTTCGGCAGCCGGGGGATGCTGGCGGTGGACTTCGACGGCAACATCGTGTGGCACCGCGAGTTCGGCCGCATCGACAACTACCACGGCCCGGCCGGGTCGCCGCTGCTCTATCGCGATACCGTCATCATCTACCAGGACCAGAACAGCGGCGCGTTCGTCATCGCGCTCGACGCGCGCACCGGCGAGACGCGCTGGCGGACGAACCGGTCGGCCAGTGTCGGCTGGGGCACGCCGATCGCCATCTCGGTCGGCGACCACGACGAGCTGATCGTCAGCAGCCAGCGTCAGGTGCGATCCTACGACCCGCTGACCGGCGAGGAGTTGTGGAGCTGCGGTGGCAATCTGTTCGAGGTGATTCCGACACCGGCGGTCGGGCACGGTCTCATCTTCTGCTCCTCGGGCCGCGCCGGCCCGACGCTGGCCATCAGACCGGGTGGCCGCGGTGACGTCACCGATACCCACGTGGCGTGGAAGACGACGCGCGGCTCACCGTTCGTGCCGTCACCACTGGTGTACGGGGATTACCTCTATCTGGTCAACGACATGTCGAGCATCATCACCTGTCTGAACGCGAAGACCGGCGAGACGATGTGGCAGGAGCGGCTGGGTCGCCCACGTCGTGAAGGGGTCTCCGCCTCGCCGGTCGTCGTCGACGACAAGCTGTTCGTGACCAACGACGAAGGGCAGACGTTCGTGCTCAGGACCGGCCCGGACTTCGAGCTGCTCCACATCAACGACATCGGCGCCCGCACGCTCGCCTCGCCGGCGCTGGTCGACGGCACCTGGTATATCCGGACGTCCCGCGAGCTGATCGCCATCGGGCACTGAGCCGACGGGGGGGAGCGCTTCGGGTGTCCCTCAACATCGGAACGCACTATGTAAACAGCAGTGGGGCAAGGCTTGAGCCTTGCCACGCAGGCCTAAAGGCCTGCGCCACACAGGCAACCCAGGTGAGCGTACGGCTCAGAACGTGGCGATCGGGTTGAGCGGCGAGCCGGTGCCACCGGTGACGGCGAGCGGCGCGGCGGTCAGCAGGAATTCCCAGCGGTTTTGCCGCGCGGCCTCCGCTGCCAGCGCCTCGAGGTCGAGGTTGTCGAAAATCCGCACGCCCATCGCCACCAGCACCAGCTGATGGATCGGCTGCGTGACGCCGTCCACGCCGGACGGGAGCGCGTCGTTGGTGTAGTCGCTCCCGATCATCGCCACGTCACGTTCGTGGAGCCACGGCGCCACCGACGCGTGCAGCCCGGCCGCCTCCCGCCCGGTGGCCCAGGGCCCCACCTCGGCGCGACGCGCCCAGCGACCGGCGCGTACAAGCAGGATGTCCCCCGGCTCGACACGGACACCGACCTGCCGCTCCCACGCCTCCAGATCCTCGACATAGATCTGGGTACCTGGCTCGAGGTAGTCGACCCCTTTGAGCCGGGCGATGTCCATCAGGACGCCCTTCGTCATGATGCCCTGCTTGACGTCGAGGATCGCCAGCTTCCCACAGCCGTCCTCGGTGACGTGGTCGACTCGCGTGAACCCGTTGTACATGACGCCGTCGAGCGCCATGTGGCACAGCGCATCCATGTGGCTGTGGGCGTAGCCGTGGTAGGCGATGGTGTAGCGGTCGCTCACGAACGGCCCCGGACGGGCAAGCCCGAGCATCTCGTGCACGAGCGGCGAGGTGGCGTCCGCCGCCCGCTCGGTGAGGTAGTCGTGTGACAGCGACACGGAGATCCCTTCCCGGACGAGCGCCGCCGCCTGCTTCCGTTTCTCCGGGGTAATCAAGTTGAGCGCCCCGAGCTGGTCGTCATCGCCCCACCGCCCCCAGTTCGACAGCTCGGTCATCCACTGCTCGACCATCGCCTGGGTAACGTCGTGGCTGGTCTGCGCCAGCATGTCGACCCGGCCCTGACCGGCAGACACCACCCCGAGCACGATCGTGCCGGCGACGAACAGACGGTTGCGTGCGAGCTTCATGACTGGCCTCCGGTGTGCGCGGGCCTGAACACCCGCGGCCGCTGTGTCTGGCTTCTGACTGCTGACTGCTTCGCGACGGCGACCGCCTACGCGCCGTCGCGGATCCGATAGAGCTTCGACGCGGTGCGGATGAACAGGCTCCCCTGCGCGATCGCCGGCGTGGCCATCGTGAACTCGTCGAGCGCGTTGACGCCGAGCAGCTCGTACTCCCGACCGGCCCGGATGACGTAGGTGTCACCATCCTCGCTCAACGCGAAGATCTTACCGTTGTAGGCCCAGGGCGATGAGGTGAACGCGGCACCGACCGCAATCCGCTGCCGCGGGTAGACTTCCTCGCCGGTCCGCGCGTCGTGCGCCGTGAAAAACCCGCGGTCCAGCACGGTGTAGTAGTCGTCACCGTAGAGGATCGGGGACGGGTTGTAGGGAGCGGCCTGCGGCTGGAACCAGGCAATGTGCTCGCTGCTGGTCTCGCCGCGCGCAAGACTGATGTCACCCGACGCGCCGGGACGGATCGCGAACACCGGTCGGTTCCGGTCGCCGATATAGCCCGAGCTGATGTAGAGCAGTCCGAACGCGGAGAACGGCGTCGGGATCGTGATCGACGACATCCCGGTCAGCTCCCACAGCAGGGCGCCCTGCAGATCGTAGGAGCGTACCTTGTCGGTGCCGGTGGTCACGAGCTCGGTCCGCTGGTCGTTCTCCCACAGGTAGGGAGTCGACCAGTTGGTCCCCTCGTCACGGTCGACGCGCCACAACTCGGCGCCGGTCTCGGCGCTGAGCGCCAGCAGGTACGACTGCTCGTTGTTGTCGTTGACGACGTAGAGCCGTCCGTCGTGCAGGACCGGCGAGGCCGCGGTCCCCCACCCCAGCCGGGTCTGGGACGGCTCCACCTCGCGGGACCAGAGCACCTGCCCATCCATGTCGAGACAATAGAGTCCGACGTTGCCGAAATAGGCGTAGATCCGCTCGCCGTCGGTGACCGGGGTCTCCGACGCGAAGGTGTTCTTCAGATGATGGGACCCAGTGGGCACCTGGGTGTGCACCTCACGCTCCCACTGGAGCTCGCCCGTGGCCACGTCCACGGCATAGACCATCCAGTGGTGGACCGCAGTCGGCGTCGGCCGCTCGCCCCCGAAATAGAGCCCCCCCTGCGGCGCCTCCACCTCCGCATCGCTGACCACCGAGGTGAGGAACACACTGTCGCCAGAGACGATCGGCGAGCTCCACCCGAGACCGGGTACGTCGGTCACCCACGCCACGTTGTCGGTCGTGCTCCAGGTCTCCGGCAGATGCTGGTCCTCGACGACACCGCGCGCCCCCGGTCCTCTGAACTGCACCCAGTCGTCATTGACTGCCTGGGCTGCCTGGGCTGCCGGCGCGGCCAGCCCGACACCGAGCATCGCGCCCACGATCGCCGCCGCACCGACTGCTATAGGTCTCATCGTCCAATCCACTCGAGGGATGATGCCCGCCGTCACATACCCCCCTAAAGCAAAAGCTGGCGAAGCCTTCCGCATTCTCCTGTCTCCTGTCTCCTGTCTCCTCGAGCGTCTGTCAGGGCAGCGCCAGCACGATCACCTGGGCGTCGACCGGATCGGTCGGCCAGAGTGCCGACGTGTTGCCGGCCATGACGGCGATGTACTGGCGCCCGTCAATGGCGTAGCTGACGATGCCCGCCTGGATCGACCGCCCTGTGTCGATCCGACGCAGCACGGTGCCGTCGTCGCCATCGAGGACCAGAAAGTCGCCCGTCAGCTCCCCGGTGAGCACCAGCCCCGCGGACGTCGTCGTGACCGACGCCAGCATCGGCATCGGCGACTGGTATCGCCACCGCACGGCGCCGGTGCCGGCGTCAATCGCCGTCAACTGGCCGCGCGCGTCATTGAAGTCGTCCATGATCCAGCTACCGTCCAGGTAGAGTCGCCCGGCGATGAACTGCAGTTCCTCGGCCCGCTTGAAGGTGGCGCACCAGTCCACGGCGGGCACATAGAGCGCGTCCAGCAGCGGGTTGTAGGCCGGGCCGTTCCATTCCACACCGCCGAAGAGGCCGGGGCATGCGCGCGTACCCGCAACCGTGATCGGTGCCGAGACGTTTTCTCGACGTGTGATTGGCACCTCGTAGAGATGCTCGTGTGTCGTCCGGTCGAGTGTGTGGAGGATCCCGTTCTTGCCCACCGTCACGACGGCATTCCGCCGCTCACCGTCGATCGTGGTCGAGAAGAGCGGGGTCGCCTGTGTCTGGTCGTAGTCGTGCACGTCGTGTGGCACGGCCTGGTAATACCAGTCCAGCTCACCCGACCGCGCGTCGAGGACGACGATCGATCCCGTGTAGAGGTTGTCGCCCAAGCGGACCTCGCTGAAGAAGTCGGGTGCCGGGTTCGACACCGGCACGAACACCCGACCGCTCTCGGGGTCGAAGCCGAACGGCGTCCAGACGGCGCCGCCGCCGACGAGCGAGTCACCCGGGTCGCTCCAGGTCTCCGAGCCGGGCTCACCCGGCTCCGGCACGGTGTTGAACTTCCAGACCGGCGAAGCGTCGACGAGCCGGAAGGCGCCGACCCAGCCACGGACGCCGAACTCGCTGCCGGCCGGCCCGATGATCACGAGGTCGTCGTAGACGAGCGGCGGCATCGTGAACGACTCGCCGCGCGACGAATCGGCCGCCTGACGCTCCCACCGCAACGTGCCGTCCGCCATGTCCAGGGCGATCAGGAAGCCGTCCGAGGTGCCACGGATCGCGAGGCCATCCTTGATGGCGACCCCCCGGTTCTGGGGACAACCGGGGCGCGCCTTCATGTCCCAGTCGTGGCGCCAGCGGACGTCGCAGGTCGTGGCGTCGAGCGCGATCGTGGCGTTGCCGGCCGTCAGATACATGACGCCCCGATACACGATCGGGTTGGCGTGCCACTGGCACGATAGCCCGGCTCGAAGGTGCAGACCGTCCGCAACGCGTCGACGTTGTCCCGTGTGATCTGATCGAGGTCGACGAACCGCTGGCCGCCGTAATCGTGGCCAGTCAGGAGCCAGTCGCCGGTGTTCGACCCGGCGGCGTTCAGCTCGGCCTGGGTCGGTCCCTGGCCCGATGCGGACCCGGGTACGAGCAGCCAGACCACCGCGCACACGGCAGCGACGACGCAACGCGAGGTAGGTCTCAGCATGGCCGCATCTTATCGCGTATTGGTGGACACGTGCGGGTCTTCAGCCCTGTGGCGGTCGCGCCGGGCCGTGCGCCCGCTCCGGTGTCGTCTCCGAAAAATAAATGTCCCCAAAAAAAGAGACACATGCGGTCCGACTGTTGTCGGTGTCGGTCATCACCGCAATGGCCGCCACGTGCGTGGACTGGTGGCCAAACAGCTCGACGTAATCGGCTCGCACGTCTCGCACGTGCTGTCCCCACACCCGGCCGGCGCGCCCAGGCCCCTCCAGGGGCACGACCTTGATTCGACCGCTCACATGCGAAGATCGCTCCCCTGCCTGATGAGCGGTCGCATCGGCCACATACAGAATGGCGTCTCCAGGGAAACCCGACCCAAACCTCCTGAAGAACGAGAAGAAACCGCGCGACCTCTCGAAGATCACGAACAGCCTCAACGGGAAGTCGTCTGATTCTGGTCGTCGCCAGCTACCCGAGAAGCAGTCCTCGCGGGTCTTCCAGGACCAATGCAGGTACGGGTGCCGGCCGGGATCGACCGTGACCTGCGTGATCAGGGCCGAAGCCGACATCACGCTCTTGGACTGCAGGACCACGCGGCCGTCCTGTTCGACGAGTGAATACTCCGTCTCCTGTCGGACACTTGGAAAGCGTAGCTGTTTCCAGCCCTCGGGTGTCCCGCCCGGCGCCATATCGGAAAAGATACCGACCGGACGCTCCGCCGCTGGCTGCGCCGCGGGCACTGCCACCAGCGCCGCCGGCACCTCGTAGACCGGCGACTGGGCCAGGCTCCCGCCAGTAACAATCCCGACGAGGAGCACGACGACACACCACTGCTCGATGCGGCCCGGCATCCTGTTATCCACCCTGGGCCCGCGTCGCTCGGACACGTGACCCATCTGACGCCTGCATGACAGAAACCGACACGTCGAGTGTCCCTTCCCCGAGCTCCGCGACGGTGATCGCCGCCAGCAGCGCCTGTCCGTCGTCGAATCGGGGGTGAGGGCCACTGGCACGCTCTCTCGGACAGGCTCGCGCCTCCGGCCATCACGAAGACGCCAGTGGCACCATCCCCTACTGCCGGTGCAACTCGACCACGGTATCGTCTGACCTCTTCTGTGAGAACGCCTCGGCATTGTCGACATGGGTGACGACAAACTCCTGTAGCTCGCTCGTCTACGCCGTGAGCAGGATCAGGTCGTTGTCATCGCCTCACAGACTGTGTGTGACCGACAGCGCGCCGTACGCCACGATCGCTCGAATCACTGTCTGCAACCTCATCGGCATCTCCTCCCGGGACGCTACGCGACTGGGTGCCACCGAGCGGCACTCGCACCCTGGTCGGCGCGAGCAGCTTGCCCGCCCTCGCGAGTGACTACAGACAGGACCGCGGAAGGGTGCTGACGCGCACCGGTCCGTGGTCGAGTACGAAGGCATGCGCGCCATAGTGCCGATCGAACCCCCAGTGCCTGCGAGAGCCTCGCCACTTCGCCCTGCACCGTGCGACTGTGACAGATGAACATCTGTGACATGCGCGCACTCCGATGCCGTCCACTAACGGGCGCCGCATCGATCAGACCTCGTTCCGAGTCTGAGCATGACAGGCTGGCGTGGCGACCTGCCGGCGTGGGGACAAGCACAAGGTCCGTTGTTAGACGCCGCCAGCGGGCCGTCTGAGCTGGCCTACGAACGCGCCGGCCCAATTATCGCCGCCGCGCAGAAGCTGTCAAGGTCGCGTAGAAGCGCGGAGGGCTTCACAGATCTGGCGGTTCGACACGACCGAAGCATCAGCCGCGGACATCGAATCGCGGCACCGGTAGAATAGCGCGATGCACACGAGTGCCGCAGGCTCATGCTGGAACCGTCCGCCCTGCCAGGACCCTGGCGGGTCTGCCACGACAGATGCATCAAGCCGCCATAGGCAGCACGACGATGCGCATGGACCAGCATGACGCTGGCGGCGCAAGCGAAACGCAGGCTCCCGTCCGATGTCCGACCCATCCATCAACCTGTGTGATCTGACGGCATGCGAGCTGGTCGCGCTTCTCCGCGAGCAGCGGGTCTCCGCCCGCGAGGTCATCACGGCGCATCTGGCGCGGATCGACCGGGTCAACCCGACGATCAACGCGATCGTCACCCTCGTTCCGGAATCGGCGCTCGACGCGGCGGACGCCGCCGATGCGGCGGTGGCACGGGGTGACGAGGTCGGTCCGCTCCATGGCCTGCCGATCGCGCACAAGGACCTGTTCGTCACTGCCGGCATCCGTACGACCTTCGGGTCGCTCGCCTTCACGAACCACGTCCCGAACGAGACCGCCCTCCTGGTCGAACGAGAACGGCGGGCGGGTGCCATCACGATCGGCAAGACCAACACCCCGGAGTTCGGCGCCGGGTCCCAGACCTTCAATGAGGTCTTCGGGACCACGCGCAACCCCTACGACCCGACCAAGACCTGTGGCGGCAGCAGCGGCGGGGCGGCGGCGGCCCTGGCGACCGGCATGGTCCCGATCGCCGACGGGAGCGACCTCGGCGGCTCGCTGCGCAACCCGGCGAGCTTTTGCAACGTCGTGGGGCTCCGGCCGTCACCAGGCCGGGTCCCCCGCTGGCCGAGCCCCGCACCCTGGTTCCCCTTCAACGTCCATGGACCGATGGCGCGCACGGTGCGTGATGTCGCGTTGCTGCTCGACGCGATCGCCGGTCCGGATGCGCGAGCGCCGTTGTCGCGAACGGTCCCTGCGCAACGCGTCAGCGACGGGCTCGACCGGGACCTCCGCGGCGTGCGGGTCGCCTGGAGCCGCGACCTGGGTGGGCTCCCGGTGGAACCGGCCGTGACCGCCGTGCTCGATCGCCAGCGGGCGACCATCGAGGCGCTCGGCTGTATCACCGACGAGGCGCACCCCGATCTCGCGGACGCCGACGCGATCTTCACGACATGGCGGGCGTGGTACTACGACCTGGCGTTCGGATCGGTCCTGGATCAACATCGAGGCCTGCTGAAGGACACGGTGGTCTGGAACATCGAGGCGGGACGCGCGCTCGGCGGCCCACAACTTGCCGACGCCGAGCGGAAGCGCGCGGCGCTCTATCACCGCGTTCGACGGTTCATGGACGAGTACGAGTTCCTGCTGCTGCCGGTCTCCCAGGTCACCCCGTTCGATGCCGATCAGCCGTATGTCACCCGCATCAACGACCAGCCGCTGCCGACCTATCTGGATTGGATGAAGTCCTGCTATCAGATCAGCGTGACGGAGCTCCCGGCCGTGTCGGTGCCCTGCGGGTTCACTGACGACGGTCTGCCCGTGGGTCTCCAGATCGTCGGGCGACCATTTGACGATCTCGGTGTGCTGCAGCTCGCGCACGCCTTCGAACAGGCCACCGGCTTCTCCCGACAGCGCCCACCGCTCGTGGGTGAGGGCTCGCCCCCGGATTCGGACCCCACTCCCTACTCGTGAAGCTGCGCCTCACACCGACGAGCAAAGACGGCACAGCCTCGCTAGCAGACGCTTTGCTGACAGCCCCGCGACGCGGGGGCGACACATCTCCGCGTGTCATGACACCCTCAGGAGATGTCGAGCCGCGCGCGTTCGGCCGGTCCTCACTGGCATCATCTGTGCGGAAGTGATACAACCCTCGACATAATCGGACGAGCGGGGTTAACGAGGGACATCCATGCGAATGCTACCAACACGACAGCTCGGGTTCTGTGGCGCGGCGGTGCTGCTGGCCGGCACACTGGTCTGGCTGGGGCCAGGGGTCACGGCCCAGGTCTCGATCGATGACGACGACATCGGCGGCGTGGTGCGTGGCGCGGGCGGACCGGAAGCCGGCGTCTGGGTCATCGCCGAAACGAACGACCTCGACACGCTCTACCGCAAGATCGTGGTGACCGACGACGCGGGGCGCTACGTGTTGCCCGACCTCCCGGACGCCCGGTACCGGGTCTGGGTTCGTGGATACGGTTTGACGGACTCCGAACCGGTCACGAGCACGCCGGGGACCGCCCTCGACCTGCAGGCGGTCCAGGCGGCGAGTCCGCGCGAGGCGGCTCAGGTCTTCCCGGCCAACTACTGGTATTCACTGGTAGAGGTGCCGGATGAGAGTGAGTTCCCGGGAACCGGACCGGAGGGCAACGGCATCTCACCCGGCATGCGGAATCAGGCAGCCTGGATCGACGGGCTGAAGCAGGGGTGTCAGCTCTGTCACCAGCTGGGCAATCTGGCGACCCGGGAAGTGCTGAACCCCGCTGACTTCGACTCGACCGAGGCGGCGTGGGCGCACCGTGTCAAGGCCGGCCAACGCGGCAACCTGATGAGCGGCGGACTACGCCGGTTCGGCGCCGACCGCGCGGTTGCGATGTATGCCAGCTGGACCGACAGGATCATGGCCGGCGAGCTGCCGCCGGTCCCGCCGCGTCCGCAGGGACGCGAGCGGAACGTCGTGCTGACCATGTGGGAATGGGGTGGAGAGACCGGCTATATCCATGACGAGATCGCCACCGACAAGCGCGACCCGCGTGTCAACGCCAACGGTCCAATCTATGGCGTGGAGTTCGCCAACGACAGGCTCGTCTGGGTCAATCCGATCACCAACGAAGCGCGGAGCGTCAGGATCCCGGTGCGGGACACACCTGGCGAGGGCGACTTCAGATCCTACATCGACCAGGAAAACCTGGAACCGTCACTCTACTGGGGAGACGAGCTCATCTGGGACAACCCGGGGAACCCGCACAACCCGATGATGGACGGGCAAGGGCGGATCTGGATGACGCACCAGATCCGGGGACCGCGCAACCCGGCCTGGTGCCAGGAAGGCTCGAGCAACCCGTACGCGCAGCACTACCCCTTGACGCGCGCGGCCCGGCACATCGCTTACTACGACCCGGCCACCGAAGAGGTCGAGCTGATCGACACCTGTTTCAATACCCACCACCTGCAGTTCGGGTTCGAGGACAGCGAGCGGCTGTATCTCAGCTCGGTGGGTCCGGTCATCGGCTGGCTCGACGTCGAGGTCTACGAAGAGACCGGTGACGCGCAGGCGGCGCAGGGATGGTGCCCGATCATCGTCGACACCAATGGCGATGGCCGGATCACCGAATGGGTGGGCCGGCGCGACGAGCTCGACCCGAGCATGGACAAGGAGATGGGCGGCGGCTGGTACGGGCTCGTGCCGGACCGGACCGAAGACCATGTCATCCGGGCCGCCTCGGGCGGGGTGCCCGGGCAGATCGTCCGGCTCGACCTCGGCGACAACCCACCCGAGACCTGCATCGCCGAGTACTACCAGCCACCGTTCGACAACCCGAACGCCCCAGTCCAGGGGTACTCGCCCCGTGGCATCGACATCACGACCGACGGCATCATCTGGACCGCGCTGTCGGGTAGCGGACACATGGCCAGCTTCGACCGAAGCCGGTGCCGCGTGCTGAATGGGCCGACCGCCACCGGCCAGCACTGCCCCGAGGGGTGGACGCTGCATGCGACGCCGGGCCCCCAGATGAAGGGGGTCACCACCCACGGCAGCGCAGACTACCACTACTACAGCTGGGTCGATCAGCACAACACGCTGGGCCTCGGCAACAACATCCCGATCGCGACCGGCAGCACCTCGGACTCGTTGCTCGCGTTCCTGCCGGACGACGAGGAGTATGTCATCCTGCGGGTCCCCTATCCGCTGGGGTTCTACTCACGCGGCATGGACGGACGCATCGACGACCCGACTGCCGGCTGGAAAGGCCGCGGCATCTGGGCCGACTACGGCACCAACGCGGTCTGGCACACCGAAGGGGGCAAGGGGACCCAAGGCAACCTGGTGAAGTTCCAGATACGACCGGACCCGCTGGCGCACTAGCGAGGGAG
>SMUZ01076814.1_pt1 | contig 13918 bp, 18 predicted proteins | sample 2456421 | NCBI WGS metagenome assembly SMUZ01 (sample SAMN11095932, study PRJNA526329) | marine sediment metagenome | biome: Marine sediment; feature: Surficial sediment; material: Deep marine sediment; isolation source: Hadal surficial sediment | place: Pacific Ocean | collected 2014-11 | depth... | reverse complement strand
GTCGTAATGCTTAAGAATTATTTTGTAGAGAAATTTGAGTTAAATGATGATTGATTTGAAATTATTTTTTGGGAAGGATGAGAATTATACTAAATCAACAATCGGTACAAATATGGGTGCAAATACAGTTAACCATGAACTGTCATCAAAAAAGTGAAGCTCATCTTTGGAGATATTCTAAGACTAATAAAACACGTAGATGTCTAAAATGTAAATCTTTAATCAAAATTACCAAAGAAGAATTCGTCCTTAAATGGGGTATGGAAAAAAGAAAATAGTCTAGTTGACTATGTTTTTTGTTAAGATAAATGCTATTGCGATAATTATTACAGGTTTCACAAATTTTCTGTCATATTCTATTATTTTAGGAATTTTGTAAATTAGGTAGATTTTAGTCATTTTTGTATTCAACAAGTAGGCATTTCAAAAATTCCTCAAGAATATAAGTAGGTAAATTAGTTTTATGTTTATGCCATTAAAGCGTGCAAGTAGAGGACGAACAAAAGGAGGAAAAGGCTCATCTGGAACAGTACAATGTACCAACTGCGGACAAACTGTACCAAAAGACAAGGCAAAAAAAGTCACGGGTAGAATAACTTTAGTGGAACATACATTAGCAAAAGAGCTACGTGCACAAGGAGCATACATTGCGCAATCTACAGTGTTGAAAACTTATTGTATTTCATGTGCAATTCACTTCAAAATTCTCAAAATCAGATCTGCAGACAGTAGACGAAACCGTGGAAAACTTCGATAGTATTATTCTTTAATGTTTTTTGCAGTTACGGCCATTCTTTGAATTAAAGTAATTCCGGCAGTTACTACCACAATGATTATTGCATATTCCATAAAACCAATTATTCCAATTATTGCAATTACCAAAAGCCTTTCTGCTCTTTCACCAATACCTACTCCTTGAAGTTTTATGTTAAGAGCATCAGACTTTGCTCTTGCATAACTGACTAGTAATGACAAAGTTATTGCAAGTAATACAATGTAAGGTTCAGCATATCCACCAATTAGTATTCCTAAAAATATTGCAACTTCAGCAATTTTATCAAACATAGAGTCAAAATAAGATCCTTTTTTTGAGGTCTTGCCAGTAGCCTTTGCTACTTGTCCATCTACCATATCAAAGAATCCTGAAACAAGCAACAAAATTCCTCCAATTACTAATGCAAACTCAATTCCTAGACCATACACTACTGCAGATATTAAAGCAAACGCAAGACCCACACAAGTCCAAAAATTAGGAGACAATCCTGTGGATGCAAATCCTTTACCAATCTTTTCAAGTGCAGGGTTGAGGGTATCTCGTAGATTATTTAGCATGAGACAACCCCATAGCAATCATAGTAGACATTATTTTTGCTGCAAGTGATGCAGTAGAACCATCATCATGGTATGGATTGAGTTCCATAATATCTACGCCAGTAACCTTAGTTTCTCCAAAAGAGTGAATCAAGTCAAATAATTCTCTAGATGTAATTCCGACAGCCTCAGGGTTACCCACACCAGGGGCAAATGCGGGATCCAGTACATCAAGATCAAAGCTTGAATAGATTGAATCAAAAGAAGATACATAATCTTTTAGGAGTTGAGGCCCCTTGCCTTCTCGAATTTCCTTATCAGAAATTGTCTTGATATTATTTTCTTTTAAGAATTCTAATTCTTCTTTTACAAATGCTCTGGCTCCTACATGTAAAATATTTTCAGAACCTCTTTCTTCAACAATTCTTCTGAGATACGAAGCATGACTTAGTTTAATGTCTGCATATTCATCTCGTAAATCATAGTGAGCATCAAATACAACATAACCAGTTTCTTTTGGAAAACTTGTATAGGTGCCAAAAGTGATAGAGTGTTCACCGCCTAAAATGAAAAGTTGTCTTTGTTTTGCAACAAGTTCAGTAGTAATTTTTTTTACCATATCAATCATTTCAGATGCAACTACAGTGTGTCTAGTATTTCCCAAATCTTCAATGTTTACAGTCTCTAAATCTACTTGTAGTTCAGGATGAAAAATCTCAATATTATTAAACGAATCACGAATTGCATCAGGTCCAAACCTGCAACCAGGTTTGTAAGAATGAGTTGCGTCAAAGGGGATGCCAATTATAGTTGCTATAGGTTCAGAGTCATCATCAGATGAAGTAATCAATGGAGTATTGTTTAGGTACAAATCAAGATAGCTCATTTTTTACACCATTAATGGGGGTCTCTTTGAGAGATGTTTTGATAAATTTAAACCAGTGAAAGGTTTTCCTTTAGTTTGCTCATTTATTTCCTTTAAGAAATCATCAAAGGGTAATTCCTTAACATCACCTGTTTGTCTATCGCGAATGCTAAGATTTTCAGAATTTACTTCTTTTTCGCCAATAACCAAAATGTATCTAATCCATTCCTTTTCTGCTTCACGAATCCTTTTTCCAATGCTTTCATTTCTATCATCAATATCCACACGAATATTATTACTAGAAATTTTATCAGTCAAAGTTTCACAAAAGTCGTTAAATTCCTCTTTTAGTGGAATTACTCTAACTTGTGTTGGTGCTAGCCATAGTGGATATTGTGGTTTTCTTCCTTCCTTGATATCTTTTGCAGCCTTTTCCAATAATACATAAATAATTCTCTCAATCGCACCACTAGGAGAGTTGTGTAAAATTATAGGATGTTGTTTATTATTATTCTCATCAACAAATTCAATTCCATATCTATCAGCATTTTCTACATCAATCTGGTCGGTAGATAAAGCAGATGCCTTTCCTAGATCATCAATAAAGTTAAACTCCCATTTTAGAACAAAGTAAAAGAATTTGTCTTTCCACATTTCAACTAATACAGGTTTACCATGTTTCTTGACAAGTTCCTCAATTGCGGATTTATTTTCATTGTAAAAATCTTCAGTGAATCTAATAGCCATTTCATAATCAGATTCGTCAATTCCTAATTCATGAAGAACACTTTGAGATAGATCAAATCGAATCTTAATCTCATCAATTGCCTGATCCATATCTTTACAGAATGCGTGACAGTCAGGCATTGTAAATGCTCTAAGTCGTCTTAAACCAACGAGTTCACCTGATTGTTCTCTTCTAAAGCTATACCTTGTTAACTCGTAAAGCTTGAATGGTAAGTTCTTGTAAGATAGTTGATATTGATTTGCCATTAAAAATTGCCCAAAACAAGCAGCAAATCTCAAAAAGAGTTTTTTCCCATCTGAATCTATATTATATTGTCTTGCTGGAAATCGGTTAAAGTAACTAATCATACTTGGGTGTTCTGAATCATACATAATCGGAGTTTCAACCTCACATCCACCATATTCCTTTACTTTATCAGTGACATAACTTTCAATCAAAGATTTTATCAGACGACCATTAGGATAAAATCTCAAGTTACCAGAATCTGAAGCTGGCTCATAATCTGCAATGGTCATTTTCTTCATTAATGCAACATGTGGAGGAGGCTCATCTACACGACGTTGTTTTACGGATTCATATTTTGCCAAAATTTCTAATTTTTTGTGATTTGAAAAATCAAAATCACCTATGTTGATCATTGTTCCATCAGGAGACATTATCTTCCAATAAGAAAGGATTTTGGACTCGCCTTCTAGGGCCTCAGATGTGATTTCTTTATTATCTTTTGAATCTGTTGAATTTTTTGTAATTACTTTAAAGCTTTCAGCTAGTGGATGTCCTTTTACTTTTACATTATAAGATTTTGTCCAGCCAAATGGAGAATGAGATACTTCAAGATCAGATGCGTTTTCTTCCATCTCCTTAAGTAATGTCATCGCAATGGATGGTTTTGCGAGATTTGAGCTGAGATGAGCATATGGATATAGTAATAATTTTTTGCAACCAATTTGCTCCATAGAATTTTTTATCTGAGATATTGCATTTTGTGCTACTGAAGAATCATCGCCATCTTCTATTGCAACAAATGCAACTACAATTTCCTCAAATCTTTTGGTTTCAGGATTTTCAATATCTTCAGCTGATTGGATCTCCTTTTTTGTTGGAGTATATTCGATGTGATCACAGTGCAATTGCAATATACGCATAATTTCAAACAGAAATCACAATTGAATTAAGTGTTTACTAAAAATGTAAAATGTTGAATTTTTTATATTTTCGCACGTAAAGAAATTATTGAGCGTAAAATCAAGCCTGATATTCCTAAATTTGAAGTCAGAAATTCAACTGCTCTTGAAAGAGGCGCTTCTCCACGGAACCCTTCATCATAAATCATTTCAACAGAACCTTTGTCAGTCTCAACAAAAGAAGTTATCAAGGAATAATCACCCAATTTTTCATCAGTTCTTTCTTTGTAAAGACGTAATTCTACTTTAGAAATTATAAAACCATCTTGGACAAAATTCCCAGATGAGAGTAAAACCTCAACATCATCAGGAGTTCTGTTTACTCGCTGAGGGTCATGTATATCAACTAAATTCATTTGGTATTATTTCAGATCATTCCTAAATAAGTAATATTTGCTTAAAAATTCAAAATTAGACACACCACACAAAGAATCCTTGCGTAAGTATTATTTACAGCAAAAAATTAATTTGTAAAAGTGGATCCACACAAATTTCAGGGTAATGATATTCCTCACATAAAATTAGACCCAAAGATGACTATCGAAGATTTAGTCAATGTGTTTGCAAGTTCAGGATTTAATGGAAGAAGTCTTGGAGAGGCCGCTAAACTTTATGCAAAAATGATCAAAGAAAATGCAACAATTTGTCTTACAGTTTCGGGTGCATTGACACCTGTTGGCTTTGGAGGAATCATTAAAACATTGATTGAGCGAGGATTTGTTGATTGGATTATTACAACAGGAGCTAATGTCTATCACGAAGATCATTTTGCGTGGGGTTTGCCTGTAAAACAAGGAAGTTCTGAAGTTGACGATATGAAATTATATGAAAATGAAATTGTTAGAATTAGAGATGTCTATATCAAATTTTATGAAACATTAGAAGCGGAAGATCAAGTTATTCAGAAAATGTTTGGAGAAGACTTTCCAGATAAATCATTTACAACTGCAGAGTTTTGTAATTTAATGGGAAAGATGAGTAAAGAAAATGCAAAATATCCTGAAAAAAGTTTCATTACAACAGCATATGATTATGATGTACCAGTATACATTTCCACAATAAAAGATTCATCATTGGCATTGAATTTGGCGGTTCATAGACTACGAGATAAGATATACAATCTAGACTTTGTCAGGGAGATTCTTGAACAAGCAGCAATTCTTTATGGTTCTAAGAAATCAGGCATTTTAGAATTAGGAGGAGGGGTTCCAAAGAATACAGCTCAACAAACAGGTCCTCTATTAGACCAGATTCTAAGGCGAAATGATGGAGGACAAGACTATATTATTCAAATTACAGATGCGCGACCAGATACTGGAGGGTTGTCTGGTGCAACACTACAAGAAGGTAAGAGTTGGGGTAAGGTTCAAGATGCACATCATGGAATGGTTACAGTTTATGCGGATGTAACAATTGTATTTCCAATTCTTGCATTATATGTTCTAAGTAACCAAAAATCAAGAAAGCCAAAACGACTTTACAAAAAATTGGGCAAACTATATGATAAATTGAGTGATGATTATTTCAATAACCCAACAAACAAGGTTAAGAAATCAAAAAAGAAAAACTAAAACTTGTCATATCGAGCACGTTCAAGATCTCTATCTTCTTTAGATTCTTTTTTCCATTCTTTGTAGTGTTCTTTACAAAGAACTGATTTTTTTCCTGTAGAAGTTACTCGTAGTCCTGCGCGTTCAACTTTAACGGTATTTAAAGAACGAGCACCATTTTGATCACAACCGTCAACATTACATTTTGCACCTTTTGAGATAATTCCCATATATTATCAAACAAGCAAGATGTTATTTATATTTGAAAATAATTTGAGTTTTTTTTAAACTTTTGATAAGGAATGGTTCAAAAAGATACTATTCATCGTTTATAAGAGGAATATTTTTTTCTCAAATTATGGGTGGAGGAAAAAAACCAACTGCTGCAAAAAAAGACAAGTCAGCAAATACTAAAGATTCAAAGAAAAAGAAAGACAAAGGTGTAGGTGGACCAAGAAAAGCAGAGATCGTAGTTCTTGTAAACGAACAACAAGCAATAAAAATTATTCAAAACTCCAAAGTAATCACAGTTCAAGATCTTGCCAGACAGACAGGAATCAAAGTTTCCGCTGCAAACGCATTTTTAAGAGAATCTGTAAATAAAGGAATTGTAAAACGAGTTGGTGGTTATTCAGGACACCATTTGTATCAACCAGTTTCTTCATAGATACGAAATACATCACCAGATTTAACATCCTTTAATGCATCAATATTACCAATCAATTTTCCAATAGGCGTCATAGTTTTTCCAGATACTACATCAGCGATAAAAAAACAAATGCTTCCGGATGAAGGTAAGTATGCAACATCGCCTTTTTTGAATTCAGTTCTTGCTCTCTCAATTCCAGAATCAATAGTAGTTTCAAAATACAAAATACATTTTCCGAATAGATGAGCATGTCCTTCTAATGGTAAAGATCTCATTATAGTTCCAACAGTTCTTGGGGATAAATGACGTTTAAGATCACAAGGAATTTTTGATTTTCCTTGAATTTCTAAAATTATTTGTTTTCTGGAGACAGAATCTATACTCAATTTGTACTTTAAAATGATTAGATTATATAACGTTTTAAGAAAATTTTGTTACTTGTCTGATGTTAAAGAAACTAAAGTGATAGAAGTTGCAGAAGATGAAGTTGTTGCTGAAGAACTAGAAAATGCTGGATTAAACAAAGCACTAGATACTTATCGAAAATTAATAGATAGAAAAGATCTAGTAGCACCACTAACTGAAAAAGAACAAGAAGATCTTGAGAAGAAAATCAAAGAAATTGAAAGTAGAGAAGTTATTGATAAGGTAGAAGAGCATGAACCAGTGGAGATTCCTTGTGAAAAAGGGAAAATCACAATTGGGCCACCAACATTAACAAAATATGAAAAGGCAAGAATTATGGGTGCAAGAGCATTGCAGTTGTCTCTAGGTGCACCACCATTTATTCCAATTCCAAAAAATGCAAGAATTTCATTGGATATTTCAATGGAAGAACTTAAACAAAGAGTGATCCCAATCACTATCAAAAGAGTGCTTCCAAATGGAGATTTCCAGAATATTCCAATTGACTATTTTGAAAAATGAATCAATAGTCGATAAAACTTAAAAGAACAAAAAATTGCTGATTGTTAAGTAATGCTCATGGATGAGATAAATGAACAGCATGATCAGGAGCAGACCGACAAGTCTGATGATGCCATCATAACTATTGGAAATGACCCTGTAATGTTATTAGCTGTTGATGTCTTATCGGTACTGGGAAAGAAAGATCAAGTTATTCTTAGAGCAAAGGGAAATTCAATTCCAAATGCAGTAGCAGTTGCAAATATCATTACAGAAGAAATGCTAAAAGGAAATTCTAAAGTTGGAAAAATTACTGTAGATACAGAGGCAGCTGCAGGTATTGGTAGTATGACATCAACTGTTGAGATTATTTTAAATAAAATTTAATAGATATTGCCAGGGCCCTTAAGAAGCATGTTTTCACATTCTTTACATACTTGTTCATCTATATCAGATTCCAAATTATGATGTATCTCACAAATTAACAAACTAGATTTGATATAATTACAAAGTCCAATGAATTTTGAAAGAATAGATGGCGTATATGCCATGTCTGACGAAAGACTATCACTTAATTCATTTATCATGATTGCGACTTCTTTTTCTGCTAAAAGTTTTGCAATCAAAGACGGATCACCTCTTGTTCCACGAATGTAATTGCTAACTGCTGCTTGAGTAACTCCAAGCATTTTAGAAATTTCATCTTCTCTAATATTATGATCTTCTGCAAGTTTTTTAGCAAGAATTGCTCGTAATGCAGGGATTAGAGTTTTTGATTCAATTTCAGCAGGCAATAGCATTATTTCTTAGTGATTCTACAAATAATTTAAAGTTTACAATAAAAAGCGTAATTATTCAAAGGAAAACAATTAGGCATAGCTATTTTAATTTCTAATACGTGTATTCCATATTGGATAAAGTTTCCAAGAACCTTTACAAAGTTTTAGAAGAATCCTGTAATTCTTGTAAATCAAATTTAATTTCATTATCAGGGGGATTAGATAGTTCTATTATTGCATATTTTCTAAAACAAAGAAAACCAAATGCTGTTGCAGTCATTGCTGAAGATTTTGTTTCAACAGATCTAACTTACTGTCAAATGATTTCAAAAGAAATGCAATTACCTTTATCAATTTACAACGTCAAAACTATTACAATTCTTGAGGCAATTGAAGATACAATTAAGATCTTGAAAAATTTCAACGATATTGAGATCCGTAATAGTGTTGTAATGTATCTAGCAATAAAATGGGCAAAAGATAATGGTGAAAAATCAATTATCACAGGAGATGGGGCAGACGAGTTATTTGCAGGATACAGGTTTCTAATAAACAAATCAAAAGAGGAATTAGAAGAAGAGATCAAGAGAATTTTCTCAATAATGCATTTTCCAACACAAAAAATTGGAAAATCATTGGGAATAACCGTTGAATCGCCTTTTCTAAATGATGCAGTTTTGAAACTAGCTGAAAAAATTCCAGTGAATCTGAAAGTTAGAAATGAAAAAAAGAAAAGATACGGTAAATGGATTTTACGTAAGACGTTTGAAAAATATATTCCACACCAAATTGCATGGAGAGAAAAATCACCGATGCAAGAGGGTTCAGGAACTTCAGGACTAACAAATTTGTTTAATTCCATAATAAATGAGGAGATATTTGTTGAAAAGAAACTAATCACTGAGAAAGAAGATGGGGTGATTATTAGAAGTAGAGAATCAATGCATTATTATGAAATTTTTAAAAAATTATTTGGGTCGCCTGTTGATAATCATGCAAAAAACACGTGTCCCTATTGTAAACATGAAGTTGAAAATTCAAAATTTTGTAGAATGTGTGGGGCTTTTCCCATCTAAACATTATTTTTGTATTTACGAGGTTTTTTAATAAAAATTTTCCTACATCCGTCACAACAAAAATAGAATTTTTTTCCATCATGCTCAAGAAGCACTGCTAAATCTTCATCAAGCTCAATTCCGCAAACTGGATCTACTGGCACAAATTTTTCATATGTAAATTCTATTTATAGATTGAGAAAAATTAAGAATTAATTATTTTGAGAATTTTCTGGGGAAGAGTACCATAATCTGCATCAGATTCAGCTACAACATACAAAATATCATCATTAATAATTACACTGATTGCAAGAGCACGTTCACGAGAGGCCAAAGCAAAATTCACAGGACCAAGTTGTTTATCAAATTCCTTTCTCATTTTTACACGTAATGCTAGTTCCATGAAAATCATTTCATCATCCTTTTCACTTTCTAAAGGTTCAACATTTTCCTTCATTCCTCCTGCAACTAATCGTCCACGTTCATTAATCACTCCTGCAAATCGAATTTTCGGGTCAACAGACAAGACAGAATCACAGATTTTTGTATAATCATAGATCTTGGTAGACAAATTACTCTTAACTACTAAAAATATCTCAGTTAATATATTTCGATAGAATTCTCAGAATAACAATAAAAAATCAGATTAAGAAGTAAGTTTCTTGACAAGTGCTAGAAATTCATCTTCAGGCATTGGAGGAATTTTCATAATCTCAAGATTTTCAGTAACATGTTCAGAAGATTTCTGCCCAACCAAAGGAGAAATCACACCAGGTGATGAACGGATAAACTGTAAAGCACGTAAAGATGGTTTTAATTCATTAAATTCAGGCATTGCCCCAGGTGCCAAAAGACGTCCTTGCATAAATGGGACACTAGTAAACACACCAATTCCCAATGCTACAGCTGCCTTTAATAGAGAAACATTTTCGTTTCCAAGTAATTGTGTTTTTCCAAGTAATGCTTGATCATAATTCATGTTAAAGGGTAATTGAATAAATCGGAAACCGTGATTGTCTCCTCCAATTTTTTTGGCCATGTTAACTGTGTCTTCAAGGGATAAATATTGAGGATTATCATTTGGAACTCTAAAACATTCCCAAGTTGCCATTCCATAGAATCTGATTTTTCCTTCCTCACGTTTTTGTTCATATAATTCAAAGACAGATTTCAAATTCGTTAAGAATTGTTCCTTAGAAACGTCTTTGATTTGGCCTTCTACGGCATTATGAAGATACATTAAATCAACACAATCCAAACCTAAATTTTTCAAACTACGATCTAGTTGATCAGAAAGGTAAGTTGTGGTCATACAATGATATCCAGAGGTAACATCACCTTCTTTGATGATACCTTTTTGAGAATATTCTTCTTTGACATACTCCCAAAAACCTAACTGAACATCGGCATCATTTGTTACGTATCCATTTTTAGTACTGAGAAAAATCTGATCACGTGAAATTTTTTCTTCTTTAATTAATTCTGAAATAGCTTTTCCAACAGAGCGCTCTGCTTTTTGAGATCGGTAGTTGATTGCAGTATCTACAACATTGATGCCAGAAGTAATGGATTGTTTCACAGCATTTGTAACTAAATCATCGGTTCTAGCATCTGGATCACCAAGATAAGTTCCAATCCCCACATTTGATAGAGTAAGTTTTTCAAATTCTTTGAAATTGGCTTGATTTACGCCTGAATTCTGAGCAAATTTTTTGGTTCCTTCAGAAGTTGCAAAGCCTGAAATCATACAAATTCTCATAAAATGCTAAATTTATGTCTAAAGTTTCACAACACAATCAAAAAACTAACAACAAATAATGCTCCTGTAATTCTACTGAACATCAAAGTTGAAGACATGAAAGGAACCAGATTCTCAATTGAATCAAAATTTTTCCTTAATCCTAATCCAGATTTTATCATTAATGGAATAGTAACTAAAGTAATCAGAGATACTAGAGGAAATAAATTTGCAGACACGCCAATTATTATTGTTATATATGATATTAGAGGAAAAATCCAAAAAAGTTTTGCAGCTTTTTCTTTTCCAACTGCAATAACTAAAGATTTACGACCTTTAGATTTGTCAGCATCATGATCAGGGAATGATGCAATAAAAAGTACTAGTGAAGATAAAACCCCAACAACAATTCCACCAAGAATTGATTCTATAGTGATTTCTCCTGATTGGATAAAAAAAGTACCTATGACAATCATAGAGCCTTTAACTGCAACAAAAAATTCACCTAAACCAGAATCAACAATTTTTGTTGAATAAAAATAAATAGATAAAATTGCAAATCCCAAAATTACCCCAATAATAATTCCATGTGTAATAACAAAATAGCTTCCAATTACAGAACCAATAATTAAAAATACAATTCCTGCACGATATACAGAAGATGGTTTTAGTAATCCTTCTGGCAATACGCCAGTTCCGCCACTCATTTTAGTTCGTTTAGTTTTTGTATCAATTCCTCGTTTAAAATCCCAAAAATCATTTAGTAGATCTACACTTGCATGAAGTGCCATCACTCCAGCAAATATCAAAATTGCATCAAGAAGATCTATCGAGGAATTTTGTTGCCAAGTAAGTGCCAAACCAACAGAAACTGCAATCACAGATGCGAGAAGAAATCTTACACGAATCACACGAAACCAAACTGAGAGCATCAAAAAGTGTATCAATATTTCAGTATAATATTCATGAGTTTTGATTTCATCTTATTGTTTATATCAAAACCAAATCAAACATGCCTATGATAATTGGTAAAATTTCAGAAAATGAAAAAACAGTGAGATTTAATGTTGAAATTCATTGTACTAACTGTGGTAAAAAAGTGCCTGGGGGGTTGAAGGCAGGAGAAAAGTATTCTCAAACTAATGCATTCAAAATAGAATTAAAGAATTTTAAGAAAAGTTATCTATGCGGAATTTGTAGAGATAAGAAAAGAGTACTAAAACATTAAAAAATCAAATCTCTTCTTCATCTTCCCAGTCTTCTAAATCAGTCTTTGATTTCTTTAGGAACATGAAGACCACAATACCAACCATCAAAATGCCACCAATTAAAATATAGATGATCCACTCTGGTAATTCTAAATCAATGGGATTAAACATTCTTTGTGAAGTATCGACGTTTACAGTGAACGTATTCTTACCTTCTGCATATCCTTCAGCAGTTGCAATTATCTCAAAAGAGATGTTAGGTCCTTCAAATGCAGTTAAACTAAAAATTGCACTACCATCAGAATTTGTTTTTATAACATCTGGGATTACCAATGAGTTTTCATCTGTAATTATTTTTACAGATGCGCCAGATACTGACTCTGCATTTTCATCATCTACAAATAATTTTATCTCAATTTGTTGATCAGCTGAAATTTGATCACCTAATCCACTTGTAAAAATTTTAAGTTGATTTAAAGAGGAACTAGTTGTCAAATCGAGTTCAGTTCCTACCACACCTTGTGCACTAGCAAAAATTGTTGATTGCCCAATAGACCCAGTAGTAAGAATAGGGAATTTTGCATAAGAAATTCCTGAAGGGATAACAGCATCATCAATAATTTGTATTATTTTTTCTTCAGATGAAACAATTTTTGATTTTACATCAAATGAAGGAACTATAGGATTTCCTTGTAGATCAACAATTTGAGCAATGCCGATATTATTCACATGATCTGCATTGATATTACTTAGCGGTAATATTATAGAAATTTTTGAAGAAGGTCTAGTAATGAACGTTTTAGTAGTTTCCAATGATAAATCTGCATTTTCGCCTATAGGAATTACCGTAAGATCAATTATCTCACCCTCAGAAACATCAAATGAATCACTATGAAGTCTAGAGAATGCAAAAGTAGAGTCTTTGTTAATTTCTATCAAACCATTTGTGGGGGTAACAAGGTATTTTGAATCAGATTTGAGAACCTTTGGTCTATCATTTCCATCAATTGCGATTAAAAACACGTCAAAGAACCCATTACGATCAAATAAGATACTATCCTCGCCAATGGGAGAAAATAGCATAATCTCTTTTTGCTCTAATGTATTTACAACTTCAGTTAAAATAGAATCAGAACCAACGCCCTGAATAGATACAGATAACAAAACTTGGCCACTTTTTTGACTGCTAGAGATTATGGCAGTACCAAAAGAATAAGAAGATTCAATCTTTCCTTTATCAGATATTATTATTTTTTCGTTATCTCCAGAAATAATATCAAGTTTTTGTACATATCCATTTCCATAATAGTTTTCATTAGCAAGAACAGGATAAAATTCTCCATCATCTAAATCATCAATTTGATAAATTATTTTATCCACATTCTCCTCATTTTCACTAGTAATCAGAACTTCAGGGTCATCATCATCTGTCTCAATTGCATATATTTGATAAGTTACAATTGTAGTTGCGTTACTAGGAATTTTAGAAGGAACAAAAATTTCTACACCTCGTTCAATAATTTTTTCACTGTCAATATTCAGGGATTCGCCAACCGTTGAAAAAGTATCTGTTGCAATACCGTATCCTTCAGCACTTACTCCAATCATAAGATTGTTAGCAGGTGAATTATGTAAATTCAATTCTTGTCTTAGATGAAATCCAAATTCACCTTTTTTGATGACTGTTTTCATATGTTTCATAGTATCGTCTAATTTTTCTCCAATAGAATATTGATCATTTGAGAAAAATTTCAATGGTATATCTTCAGGACTAATAGTTGGATTGCCATCAGAATCTATCAAGCTAACAAAAATATCTATTTCTCTATCAACTTCTACAGAAATTACTTTAGGAAAAATTTCAATTTGTAGAGAAGAGGGAAGAGTGGATGAAATTCTTATACTTTTTGCAGTGTCTAAGCTAG
>SMUZ01068585.1_pt1 | contig 13929 bp, 12 predicted proteins | sample 2456421 | NCBI WGS metagenome assembly SMUZ01 (sample SAMN11095932, study PRJNA526329) | marine sediment metagenome | biome: Marine sediment; feature: Surficial sediment; material: Deep marine sediment; isolation source: Hadal surficial sediment | place: Pacific Ocean | collected 2014-11 | depth... | reverse complement strand
TGTTGCTGTCGTTCGTGCTGTCGGCGGTCGACGCCGGCGTCGTGGCCGCCAATTACGTGGAAGCGATTGGTTGGATACGTGAGGGCGACCGGATCGCCGGCGCGCAGGTGCAGGACCGTCTCGGCGCCGACCGCTTCGACGTACGCGCGACTCTGGTCGTCAACGCTGCCGGACCCTGGGGCCCAGCGCTGATCGAGGACCTGCCGCTGCCGATCCGGTCGGGACGCCCTCTTGGCCTGTCGAAGGCGATGAACCTGGTCACCCGCTCCATTACGCGGCATCACGCGCTGGGCGGTCTGGCGGGGTCGCGGTTCCTGTTCGTGGCGCCCTGGCACGGTGTCTCCATCGTCGGCACCAGCCACGACCCATTCGATGGTCGGGCGGATTCGTTGCGCGTGCGTGAGACCGATGTCTCGGCGTTCCTGGAGGAGGTAAACCAGGCCTTTCCGGCGGCCGGGCTCGAGCTGGACGATGTCCGCCTGGTACACCGTGGTCTGCTCCCAGCGGCCGACCGCTCGGGCCGGCTGCTGCTCAAGCAGAGCGTGGTCCGCGACCATCGCGCCGACGGCGTGCCCGGTCTGATGAGCGTCCTCGGTGTCCGCTACACGACCGCGCGGGGGACGGCCGAGCGCGCCACCGATACGGCGTTCACCATCCTCGGTCGCACGCCGCCCGTCTGCCAGACGACCGAGACCCCGCTGACGGGCGGTGACATTCCGGACTTCGCCAGCTTCGTCGCCGAGGCGACGCAAGACGCGGAGGAGACGGTCGACCGCGTCACGCGAAGACGTTGCGCACACAGCTACGGCTCACGGTATCGCGACGTCCTGCAACCGATGATGGATGACCCTTCCCTGGCGGGATCACTCTCGGACGACTGCCCTGTCACACGCGGCGAAATCCAGCACGCCGTCCGCCACGAGATGGCGGTCCGGCTCGCCGACGCCGTGTTGCGTCGCACCGAGGCCGGCTCCGCCGGACATCCGGGCCTGGCGGCCCTGGAAGCGGCCGCGCAGGTCATGGGCGTGGACAGAGGTTGGACTGAAGACCAACGCGCGCGGGAAGTGGAGCATACCGAACAGGTCTACCGCCTGGATCCGTGACACGGCCCTATCACGACCGTACCCGGCGCACGTCTGCGGTAGCGGCCACGGCCACCCCAGCCTGCCACTCGACCGACGATGGATGTCGGTGTGGCGACGCTCAGCGTGAACCGGCCCCGTTCTTGGGGCATGCAACCTCCGGCATCCGCCTTGCACCGCATCACCGTGCTCGACGTCAGCCGGGACAAGATTCAGGTCCTGGACGACCAGGGACAGACCGCCTGGATCGACGTCATTCGTGGCGCAAGCGCCGGCGATCCGGCCTTCCAGTGGCTTGACATGCGGTTCTAATCTTACGTGGGGCTCCGCCCCACACCCCGGCTCGGTCGCTCTTGGGGACCCCAACGCCCCGCGCCGCGCCCTCGCGGGCGCGCACGTGCGCGCCGTGGCCGTCACGTCGGTCCCAAACACGTTTTCTTGTTGCGGGCCCGCCTGTCGACCCAGCAGGGTGCGGAACGACAACAAGAGCGATTTCCTGGCGAGGCGTTCGTCTGGCAAGACGCGACGAGGGCGCCGCCAGGCGGGCTGTGACCGAGGCGCAACGCAGTCCAGACGAGCGCGTCGCCGGGAAACCTAATCCAGGAACGCCTGCGCCCAGCGCTCCAGCACCATCAGGCTGAACAGCAGGTGGGCATGGTTCTGCGTCCCCGCCAGGTGCTCGTCGACGCGACGCGTCACCTGTGCCGGCTCGAGCCAGCCGCGCCGGCCGATCCGGTCGGGCGCGAGGAGGTCCTGCATCATCGGTGCCCACTCGCGGCGGAGCCAGCTCTTCATCGGAATCGAGAACCCTTCCTTGCCACGTGTGAGCACCGACTCGGGCAGGAGGTCCTTCATCGCCCGCTTGAGCACGTACTTGCGCTCACCCTGCCGGATCTTCAGATCGCCCGGCATCGAGAACGCCAATTCCATGACGTCGACGTCGAGGAACGGCGCGCGGGTCTCGAGCGAGGTCGCCATGCTCATCCGGTCGACCTTCACCAGGATGTCGTCGGCGAGATAGACCTGCAGATCGGTGTAGAGCTGGCGGTTGAGCAGGTCGTCGGTGTGCGCGGCGCGCAGGTGCCTGCGGATCGGCGCGTAGACATCGCTGTCCACCAGCGCCGTCTGCAGTGCCGGTGTGTACCACCGTTTCTTGGCGCCGACATCGAGGAACGTCATCCACCGATACTGGGCGATCGACCGCGGGGCCGTGGCCATGCCGAGCGTGAACCGTCGCAGCTTGTTGACGAGCCCCTTCTTCTTCTCGCTCGGCGGAAACAGCGCTGTGAGCCCGGCGATCAACGGCATCGCGGCCTCTGGGACAACAGTGGCCACCCGCCGCGCAAGCGCCTCCGCCTCGTAGGTGTCGTAGCCGCCGAACAGCTCGTCTCCCCCATCGCCTGACAGCGCCACGGTGACGTGTTCCCGCGCGATCTGCGAGACCAGATAGGTCGGGAAGAGCGAGACGTCCGCGAACGGCTGGTCGAAATGGGTCACCAGCCGCTCGAAGAGATCCGAGAGGTCAGGATTCACCATCCCCTCCCGGTGGTGCGTCTCGAAGCGGGTCGCAACCTCCCGCGCATACGGCAGCTCGTTGTAGCTCGCCGCCTCGAAGCCCATGCTGAAGGTGTTGACCGTGCCGGCCTCGCCGTCGGACCCGTCGGTCATCAGGGCCACGATCGCGCTCGAGTCGATGCCCCCGGACAGGAACGCGCCGAGCGGCACGTCCGACATCATCTGCCCCGACACGGCGCGCCCGAGCGATTCGCGGAGCGCCTCCGCCGCCTCGTCGTCCGTCCAGTCGCGCACCGACACCGACGCGACATCCCAGTACCGCTCGACCTTGACCGCGCCGTGTTGATACAGCAGATAGTGCGCCGGTGGCACCGTCCGCACCGAGGCGAACATCGTCCGGGGCGTCAGCACGTACTCGTAGGTCAAGAACTGATCGAGCGCCTCCAGGTTCACTTCGCGCGACACGTCCGGCCGGACCAGCAACGCCTTGATCTCCGACGCGAACAGCAGACGCTCCGGCGTCTGCGCGTAGTAGAGCGGCTTCTCCCCCGCCCGGTCCCGCGCGGCAAAAAGCCGCCGGGTCGATCCATCCCAAAGGGCGAACGCGAACATCCCGCGCAACCGGTCGAGCACCGCCACGCCGAATTCCTCGTAGCCGTGCACGATCACCTCCACGTCCGAGCGGCTCCGGAACCGATGTCCCCTGGCGATGAGGTCCTTTCGCAGCTCGGCATGGTTGTAGATCTCGCCGTTGGCCACGAGCTGGATCGCGCCGTCCTCGCTGGCGAACGGCTGCTGGCCACCCTCGACGTCGATGATCGACAACCGGCGCACACCAAGCCCGACGCCGGGCAGCGTCACCGCCCCCTCGTCGTCCGGCCCGCGATGACGCAGGGTCTCGACCATCCGACCGAGGTCATCGCGCGTGACCGGCCGCGCCAGATCACGTTCGACGATGCCGGCGATACCGCACATATGCGTTGGAAGAGAGACCGCTCGGGCCGCGTGCCGCCCGTGGTGAGAATCGACCGATGGTACAATGGCAGCGTTACAAGCGCCAGCGTCTGCCACGCTCGCTAGACATCTCCGACGGGTCACATCGTGACATGTGAAGCAAGTGTTGTGACACTGGGAGATGTCTGGCCCCCGCGTAGCGGGGCTGTGAGAAACGCTTCTGCTCGCGAGGCTGCACCGTCAGTCGTCTGGGCGGTATGAAGGGAAGCTTCGCTCGCAGCCCGATGCAGTTACCGCTGCTCCCACCCCACATGACGGTCCGCTGATGACGACATCCGTATTGGGGCGTCGCCGACAGCTCATGCCGTTCATCGTGTGCCTGACGGCCTGCTCGGGGTCGGCACCGGAGGTCGATCGGGCTCGGACCACGCCCGTCGCGGCACGGGTCGCGGTCGTCGCAGCACCCCGACCCCCCGCGCAACTGACCCAGCAAGACGCGGTGGAGGCACTGACAGGCGGCCGCACCCGAGCCGTCTGGATCCGGGACCTCGGCGACGGCACCGACATCCTGGGGTTCGGCGATCAGATGCTCGTGATGGGGTTCGACACGGGCGACGACCTTGGGGAACGCGCGATCGTCGACAGCCCCGGCACCTACGCCAAACCGCTCATCACACCGCGCGGCGACCGTGTCGTGTACATGGACCGGCGTGAGAACAGCGTGCGGGTCGTGGATTGGGACGGCGCGCGCGACCACCGCCTGCTCGACGGGTTTCCGCTGGCGGTCTGGATCGACCCGGACACCGGTGTCGAGTGGGTCTACGTCGGCACCGACGCGAAGGGCACCGACCCCGAGTCGTATGGCGAGATCCATCGGCACCAGATCGACCATCCCGAGATCGCCGAGCTCGTCTGGGACCGGCGCGCGGTCAGCGGCGACAGCTTTCAGCTCTCGCGCGACGGCCGTCTGGCCGGGGCGCTGGCGCGCTGGCCGGATGCCGGCGTACTCGAGCTCCCGAACGGCGAGTGGCGGCCGCTGGGTGATGGCTGCTGGACGGCGCTGGCGGGCGACGACAGCCATCTGTTCTGGTTCTTCGACGGCCAGCACCGCAACCTGACGATCGTCGACACCGATGCGCGGGAGGACCGGCGCTGGACGGTGAACATCAACGGTGCGCCGGGCATCGACGGGTTCGAGGTGTATCACCCCCGGTGGAGCAACCATCCTCGGTTTCTCGTCATGACGGGCCCCTACGCGGTCGGCGGGGGTGACAACAAGATCCGGGGCGGCGGTCACGGCGTAGAGGTCCACGTTGGCCGGTTCTCACCGGACCACACCAGGGTCGAGGCCTGGATCCAGGTGACGGCGAACGACGCGCCCGACTTCTACCCGGACGTCTGGATCGACCCGAACGCCGATGTGCCCGCGTCGACACCACGCGATGCCGTCGCCGCACGGACGCCGGGTCCGGCGCTCCCCGTCTCACCGATCGTGGTCGACGCGCGTGTGACCGCCGATGTCCCGCTACCCACTCCGCGCGATATCGCACCGTATCGTAACGGCTTGCTGGTACTCGAGTACGAGGTGCTCGACGTGGTCGACGGCCGCTACGACGAGACGACGCTGCTCGCGGCCCACTGGATCATCCGAAACGCCACCCTGCTCGACACCGCGGCGCGACCGGCCGGCACCGTGGTCCGCATGACGCTCGAACCGTACGCCGCTCACCCCGAGCTCGAGGGCGAACGGCTCGTCATGGACAGCGACCGTTTCGACCTGCCGCTCTACTACGAAATCGCCCCCGGCTCATGACCCAGACGGCCCGTGGCGAGAGTCCGGCTGCATCGCGGTAGCCATGGTCTTCAGCTCGCACGTGTTCGTCTTCTACTTCCTACCACTCACGCTGCTGCTCTACTACGCCGCGCCGTGGCGCGGTCGGCACCTGGTGCTGACGCTGCTGAGCTATCTCTTCTACGGCTGGGCCAACCCGCTGTTCGTCGTGTTGCTGCTGTTCTCGACGGTGGTGGACTACGTCTGCGGCCTGGCCATCGTCGGTAGCGGACCCCTGTGGCTCGGACGGCTCGCGACGCTGCGCCCTACACAGTCACGTGCCGGCGCGCGCAGCCGCTGGCACCGCCCGCTCGTGTCGCTCGAGCCCGACACCCCACGCACCCGCGGGCAACGGATCGCCGTCATCGTGTCGGTCTGCACCAACCTGGCGCTGCTCGGCTTTTTCAAGTACTTCAACTTCGGCGTGGCGAGCTACGACACGCTACTGACCCTGCTCGGGCTCGACGGGCTGCGTCTCGAGCTGGTCTTCCGGATCACGCTGCCGCTCGGTATCAGCTTCTACACGTTCCAATCGATGAGCTACACGATCGACGTCTACCGCGGGCACGCCGCCCCGCTCCGGAGTTTCATCGACTTCGCCTGCTATGTCTCGATGTTCCCGCAGCTCGTGGCGGGACCGATCATCCGGTTCTCGGAAGTGGCGGACCAGCTGCGTGGGCGGACCTGCACGGCCACGAAGTTCGCCCGCGGGGTGGCGTTTCTGAGCGTGGGGCTCGCCAAGAAAATCCTGCTGGCCAACCCCTGTGGACAGGTCGCCGACCTGGCCTTCGACGCCGGGTCGCTCGGCGCGCTCGACGCCTGGTATGGCCTCGTGGCCTACGCCTTCCAGATTTACTACGACTTCAGCGCCTACTCCGATATGGCGATCGGCCTCGGACTCATGCTCGGGTTCGTCTTCCCCAAGAACTTCGATTCCCCGTACCGGTCGGCCTCGATCACCGAGTTCTGGCGGCGGTGGCACATCTCGCTGTCGTCCTGGCTGCGCGACTACCTGTATGTCCCGCTCGGTGGCAGTCGACACGGGCCGCGTCGCACCTACGTCAACCTGCTGCTGGTGATGGTGCTGGGCGGGCTCTGGCATGGGGCCGCCTGGACGTTCGTCATCTGGGGCGGGCTGCACGGCACGCTGCTCGCCCTCGAGCGGGCCCGCGGCAAAACCGCGCTGTACGACCGTCTGCCACGGCCGGTCCGTGTCGGCGCGACGTTCGTGTTGGTCTCGATCGGCTGGGTGTTCTTCCGCGCTGACGACCTTGGCGAGGCGCTGCGGTATCTGCAGACGATGCTGGGTCTCGGTGCGGTGGAGCCGTCTCGCGCGGTGCTGGCCGGTGTCATGTATCAACCGTATCTGGTCGGCACGGTCGCCGTAGCCGCGCTCGTCACCTGGGGGTGTCCCCAGACGTGGGACTGGACGCGGCGGTTGACGGCACCGCGAGCCGGGTTGACCGTCGCGGCGCTCGTCGTCGCCCTCGCCCTGCTGTCGACCCAGGCGTACAACCCGTTCATCTACTTTCTGTTCTGAACACCAGCGAACCTACCCATGCCGGCGAAGCCACCCACATCCCTCCTGCCTCCTGCCTCCTGTCTCCTGTCTCCTGGAGCCATCGAGTAGCCATGTCCGTCGAGTCCCTCCACAAGACCCGGGTCGCCCAGGCACACGCCGAAGTCGGGCGCACCGAGATCTCGCGCCCCGTCGCGCTGACCCTCACCGCGGTTTTCCTTACGACCATCGCCGCGGTACCGATCACGCAGGCGTGGGTGGACCACGGCGTGCTGCGCGTCGCGAAGGACACCACCGCGACCGCCCCCAGACGCGTGGACGGACGTTCTCCGATCGCCCGCGTCATCGACGGTAACCGGCAGGTGCTCGCCGCGATCCGACGGTTCACCGACCGGCTGGACACCGACTCCGTGCTCGCCCGGCACCTACGTCCGGCCGTCCAGTTGCTGCTCACCGAGCGCCTCGGGGCCGGTAACGAGCGGGTCTACACCGGCCGCGACGACTGGCTGTACTACGCGATCGATGTGCAGCACGTGGTCGGCCGGGGCTTCCTCGATCCGGGTCAGCTGGCGCGACGTGCCGCCTCCGGCGACAGTCTGTTCGAGGCGGCCGTGCCCGACCCGCGCCCCGCGCTGCGCGCGTTCCACGATGCGCTGGCCCGCCGTGGTATCACGCTCGTGCTCGTGCCGACACCGGTGAAACCGAGCATTCATCCGGAGCAGCTCGGTGTCAGGGCGTCCCTCGCGCCGGTGCGAAACGTCTCTTTCTCGCAATTCGCCGACGAGATGCGGGCGGCGGGGATGCTGCTGTTCGACCCGGCGCCGCTGCTGGCCAACCTCGGCGCCCTCGGCGACGCGGCCTATCTGGCCCGTGATACGCACTGGCGTCCGGACGCGGTCGCGGCTGTCGCACAGGCGCTGGCGCGGTTTCTGGAACGAGAGATACCACTACCGGAGCGAGCACCGGTCTCGCTCGATGCCCGACTGGCCCGTGTCTCCAACCGCGGCGACATCGTCGGGCTCCTGGACCTCCCGGCCGGCTGGTCACCCTATCCCGTTGAGACGGTGGAGGTGCGACGAATCCTGACGGCAGACGGGCGGCCGTGGAGAGGGGACCCGACCGCCGACGTGCTGCTGCTCGGGGACAGCTTCGCCAACATCTTCTCGCTCGAGGCGATGGGCTGGGGGACAGCGGCAGGACTCGCCGAGCACCTCAGCTTCGCCCTTGGCCGACCGGTCGACCGGCTGGTGCAGAACGCCAACGGCGCGTTCGCCAGCCGTGCGGCGCTGGCGCGCGAGCTGGCACGCGGCCGCGATCGGCTGGCCGGGAAGCGCGTGGTCGTCTACCAGTTCGCGACACGCGAGCTGACACACGGCGACTGGCGCCTGGTCGACCTCGACCCACCTCGACCGGCGCTAGCGTCCACGGTCCTGACCCCCGAGCCGGGCCAGGTCCTGACCGTCCAGGGCCGGGTCCGTCAGCTGACGCGAGCGCCACGGCCCGGCACCGTCCCCTATCGGGACCACATCATCTCGGTCGATCTCGTCGAGATCGACACCGGCGGCGCCGCGGTCACTGACTCCGAGGCGCTCGTGTACCTCTCGAGCATGGAGGACAATGTCTGGACCGCGGCCGCCAGTCTGATCGTCGGTCAGACCATCACGCTGACACTCCGCCCATGGGCCGAGGTCGCGCCTGAACTGGACGGCATCACCCGCACCGAGCTCATCGAGGGGAACGTGGTGTTCGCCGAGCCCTGGTGGGGCGAGCTCGCAACGCCGCCCCTCGAACCGCCCTGATGACGGCCGGCGCCGCATCGCGAGGCAGGCTACGTCTGTTGCAGCCCCGCTACGCGGGGGCTCGACATCGTGCGGAGGCAACCAAGACTTATGACAACACAACGACGTCGCCCTTCGAGGATGTCCGGGATGGAGCGCTTCCCGTCCGCGGCGGTGGCCGCACTGGCAACGACCCTGTTGATCGCTGGGTGCGGCGGGCCGGACATCGACCAGCTGATCGGACCATTCCGCACCGAGCTGGCCCGACTCGCCAGCGACGCTGACACGGCGGATCGGATTGGCGTGACGGGACTCGATGGATGGGTGTTCTTCGGCCCGGAGCTGCGGCACCTCAGTCTTGGGCGCTTCTGGGGCCCCGACGCGACGGCAGTCTCCCGGTCGCGGCGCGCCGAGGATGCCGACCCGCTGCCGGCCATCCAGGATTTCAAGCGCCAGCTCGACGACCTCGGCGTTGAGCTGCTCCTCGTGCCGGTGCCGCCCAAGGCGGTCATCTTTCCAGAGAAGGTCTCGGGCGCGGTCACGATACCGATTCCGGTCCCGCGCCTCGACCCGGCGCACCAGCAGTTCTACGAGCAACTGAGGACGGACGGGGTCGACGTACTCGACCTGACGGACCTGTTCATCGCCGAACGGTTTCACCCGGACGGGCCGCTCTATTGCCGCACCGACACACACTGGTCCGGGACCGGCTGCACCGTCGCCGCCGCGGCGATCGCCGACGTCATCCGAGGCAGAGCCTGGTACGTCGCGCTCGACACCCACCCGTACACCGCCGCCTGGTACAGCACCTCAATCACCGGTGATCTGACGCGCGAGGGCGGCGTCCCCGCGCCACCCGAAGAGCTGCGGCTCCGCGGTGTCGTTACCGGCAGAGGACGGGACCGCTCCCCGGTGGCGCCCGACCCGAACAGTCCGATCGTGCTGCTCGGCGACAGCCACAACCTGGTGTTCCATGCGGGTGACGACATGCACGCCACCGGCGCCGGGCTCCCCGACCAGCTGGCCTTCGAGCTCGGCCTGCCGCTCGACCTGGTGGCGGTTCGGGGCTCCGGCGCGACTCCGGCCCGCGTCAACCTCCTGCGCCGGGCTCAGGCCGATCCTGAATATTGGAGTCACAAACGGCTCGTGATCTGGTGTTTCGCGGCGCGCGAGCTGACCGAGAGCGACGGCTGGCGCCTGGTGCCGGTCGCACCCTGACGGTCGAGTCCGCCAACTGGAACCCTGAAGGACACCTGTCCCGTCGTTGTTCGCGTGATGGTCGGTGGTCGTGAGCGATCCTCAAATGATCCACCTTCGATGATCCTGGCGTCCGACATCCCCCGCCGACTGCCACCGACTCCCTGGGTCTTTCGCCAGACACGTCCTGACGATCTCGTCCAGCCTCGCGGGGATCATCGATTGGAGCGTGGACCACGGGGCCTGGATCTCGTAGGGGCCGGGATGGTGCCGGGGGTGCGTGGCATCGAGCAGCTCACCGGCGTCACCGCACGGGCAGGTGCGGGGACTCATCGACCTCCAACCTGAACACGTCCGGCCGCGCATAGTGCCCAGTGACGTCGAAGTCGAACTTGCTGCGCGCGATCGCGGTCAGGTCCAGGTCAGCGACCAGAATTCCTTCCTCCCCCCACAGCGGACCTGCAAGCACCTCACCCAGCGGACCGTAGATGGCGGAACCGCCTCGACTGAGTACCTCCGGCCAGGCCTCGAGCTCCTCGCGTGTCTCGAGATCTTGGGGGTACATGTCCCGATGCACGTACTGGTTGCAGCCGAGAACGAAGCACCGACCCTCGAGCGCGATGTGTTGCAGCGTCGACTGCCATCGCTCGCGCGCGTCCGCGGTGGGCGCGAGGTAGATGTCGACGCCCTTGCCGTACATCGCCATGCGCGCCAACGGCATGTAGTTCTCCCAGCAGATCAAACCGCCGACGGTTCCGTACGCAGTCTCGACCGTGGTGAGCGTGCTCCCGTCGCCTTCTCCCCAGATGAGCCGTTCCGCCGCGGTCGGTTTCAGCTTGCGGTGCTTGCCGAGCAGAGATCCGTCCGGGCCGATATACAGCAGCGTGCAGAAGAGTGTGCCCCCGCTGTACGTGCTGTCTCGTTCCACCACTCCGACGCAGAGGTAAACGCCGGCCTGCTCGGCTGCGGAGCCCATGCGCTCGACCTCCGGGCCGGGCACCTCGATCGCGTTGGACCAGTACCGCTCCCAGACGCGACGGCCCGCCTCTGAACGGCCACCAACGGCGGTGCCGAAGGTCAGACCCCACGGGTAACCACCTACGTACGCTTCGGGGAGGAGCACGAGCTTGGCACCCTCCGCGGCTGCGTCCGCGGTCATCGCACAGACTTTGTCGACCGCTGCGTCTCGACGGAACGGCGTCGCGCTCGCTTGTACTACAGCGACGCGGACGGTCTTGATTTCGCCCATGAGTTTCTAGAGATCCGTGACGCCGTCCGACGCCGCCTGCCCGTAGATGCCCCCGACCTCGGTGTGGTCCAGCGAAGCCCGGACCTTGGCTTCCCGCTCGAAGCAGGCCAGCCGGCCGCCGTCGAATGGTCGGACCGGGGTGAGAGACAACATTAGCCCTCCCGACGGACCGATCCCCTTCTTGCCAGTCCGCCTCGAGCTACTGTCCGTCGAAGACGTACTGCACTGTCGACCGGAGGCGATTCTCCGGCGCCGAGAAGTTGCTGTACTGACTCGGCACAGTATATGAGGCGACAATCTCGTCGACCGATCGGCCGGCCGCCTTCCCCTGTTGCGTCTTCATCACCACGTCATTGTAGAAGCCGCTGAAGTTGACGAAGTCGTCCCAGGTGACCGGCGTCGGATTGTGTCCGGGAATCACCGTGTCAACGTTCGAGATCCCGGCGATCGCCTTCTTAAGCGTCTCACCGAACTCGGTCGCACTCCCGTTGCTATTCGGCACGTCGATGAACGGCAGCCCCAGCCGCTGGAACATGTCGCCCGTGTGCATCGCCCGCGCGGCGCGGAAGACGACAAAGGTGTCGCCGTCGGTGTGACCGCGACCGAAGTGATAGAGGTCAATCTGGTCGGCCCCGCTGAAGAGTGTCAACGTGTCAGAATAGGTCGTCCCGGGGAGGTATTTCGCGTTCGCGCCCGTGAAGGCGTCGCAGTTCTTGATGGAGCCACCTTCGAAACCAGCGCCGTCATCACAATCCTGGCTCGCCATATGCCCGCGGGTGTTCTCGTGCACCACGAAATCGACCGTATCGGGAAACTCCGTGTTCGAGCCCGTGTGGTCCCAGTGTGTGTGCGTGTTGATGATCGTCGTGACCGGCTTGTCGGTGATCTTGCGCACCTCGGCGAGGATGTCCTGGCCGTAGCCCTTGATCTTCGTGTCGACGAGCGCGACGCCGTCGTCGGTCACAAAGATCGCGGTGTTGCCGCCACCCCCCATCCCCTGCACGGACGAGGCGTTGGCCAGCATGTAGAGGTTGTCGGCGATCTCATACACCGTGAGGCTCGCGCGTGCCTGCCGCGCCTCGTAAGTCGTCATCGTCGCGAAAACCCCGACGATCGTCACCATCCCCAGGCCGATACTGCGTCTCATCTCGATCTCCTCCAGCGCTCACCCACAGCGCAGCGTTGACTATACCGGCTGCGCGCGAGCGAGTCGACCGGCACCCGGGCGCATCGCCGGTCTCGGTGCGACGCGGGGTTTCACCACGGACTGCGAGCGGTTGATGATGCCTGTAGGCCGGTCGTCCAGAGGTTGACGCCGTATCTCGCCGCTCTTACACTCCACACTGACGGCGGGACGCCGCCGCAGGCAACCGGAATGGTAACTGTGTACCGGGTCGGCTAAGCTGTCCCGGTACTCAGTTACTAGTACAGGACGTGCGAATCTGAGCGACAGCTACCGCCAGTAGATGGCCAAAAGGGTGATTCCGTAAGTCCTTGTCTTGTAATTGTGTACCGCCCATTGACCGCAGGCAGTACACCATGACCCGGACTGCAGCGACGGTCGAACCCAGTTGGCGTTCACCACCGACTGCCAGGGGCGCTCAGTCGTGATGACACCTCAGAATCAAGGAGGAATCATGCCTCGGATGCAGAGGTTGACGTCGATGCTAGTGGTGGCGTACGCCGTCGCCGGTCTCACCGGATGCGATGGTGGGACTGGTCCATCTGCCATGCCACAGGTCGTGGAGGGCAACATTGTTCTCCCGGCGATTTCCCTCACTGCTGTGTCGTTTCAGATCGATCGACAGGGAACACTCTCGAGTGTGGTCAACTGGAACAATTTCTTCAACGACATTGATAGCGGGCTTCTACAAGGAACGTGTACGCCGACTCAAGTCCAGGCAGACGAAGCAGGGTGTCGCGTCGAAGATGCCCTCGGATTCGACAACACCTCACGAAGACCGTCAGTGTTCGACGCACTCGTCACGCCCGGCCGTCACACGCTGTTGCTGTACAATTTCGGATTCAGTGCCGACACCTGTTTTTATCGCCTCGAGATCAACTGACCAAGACACTAGACGACATAGAGCCCCCCCCGGAAGAATCGACCCTCTCTCGCCAGTCGCCGCGTCCGTAGATGCTCCCAATGTTGGGGTGATTCCGTGAGGCGAGCACCTTGGCTTCCCGCTCGAAACGGGCCAGGCAGTCGGGGTCGGCCGTGAACGCTTCGGGCAGCACCTTTAGCGCTACGTCCCAGTCCAGCTTCGTGTCGCGGGCATGCCAGCCTTCACTCATGCCACCCTGGCCAATCAGGCCGATCACTTCGTACGGGCCGATCTTCGTGCCGTCGCTCAGCGCCATAGGGTACAGCTATCTGCCGTCATGCCGGTTTCGCCGATCTTGGCGGGTGACCTGGTAGGGACCGACTCTAGTGCCGGGCTGGAGAGGCATCGGGCTATCGAGCCGACAAGCTCGGGCTCACCTCTGCGAACCAGTTCTGGACGACCTGCAACCGATCGAGCCCCCTGACCGGATCGTCGGGCTCTTGCTCGACCGGTTTGATCCTGAGGAAGCGTCCGTCCTCCATCACGTCATACGTACGTCCGCCACGGTCTGATAGGTGATAGCCACCGCTCACGACGATCTCCGTCAGGCCGACCTCGAAGTCAGGCTCGGTCAGCACCGAGACCGCCACAGTCGGCCAGAGTAGCCCGGGAGCCGGGGTTTGAGCGTCGAGGGGGCTCTGATATGGAATGACCCTGTCAAGTCAGCTCGATATTCGAATGGGTCCATCCCGGACCCTC
>SMUZ01064490.1_pt1 | contig 13937 bp, 13 predicted proteins | sample 2456421 | NCBI WGS metagenome assembly SMUZ01 (sample SAMN11095932, study PRJNA526329) | marine sediment metagenome | biome: Marine sediment; feature: Surficial sediment; material: Deep marine sediment; isolation source: Hadal surficial sediment | place: Pacific Ocean | collected 2014-11 | depth... | reverse complement strand
AGATATTGCAGCCGTTCAGGGCGTTCGGGATGACCGGGGCCTGTTTTGTGTTTTAAGTAATCATTGTGGGAATAAAATCCTACTTTACTCAAAGAGGCAGCCCATTATTAGATTTAACGTTACTTCTTAACCTGTATACTTTCGGCTTTTACAACCGTGTCGCCACGACCGCGGACTAGAATGTTATACGTTCCAGGTTTCAGGTTTTCAACAGAGCATACCTCCTGAAACGGCACCAAGACCTGAACCACCATTTTAGTTGCATCAAATTTGGCCAGCGGTATAATCTCGATGGCTTTTCCTTTTAATTTGACGGCGAAGCGCTCAAATGTGTAGGCCGGAGAGGGTAAGTTTCCACTGATGTTAACCTGTAATTTTTCAGCCTCGAAAATGCTCTGGCCGGAATCAACTTTGTCCACGTAAACCATTTCAAGCCCATCGGAATTTTGCACCACACCACCATTTTTTGATGTTGTACAACTGCATATTGCAAATAATGCAATGCATGACACCAGACCTATATTTAAATTACTACTTAACATTGCAGCACCTCATTATTAATTCTTTTTTGCCTTTTTTAAAAAATCCTCTAAACCTTTGACAATAGCATCCGCTGCATTTTTTTTATACTTCCGGGATCTAATTTGCATTTCTTCATCCGGATGCATAATAAAAGCGGGCTCTATTAGTACAGCCGGCATTTGCGGAATTCTACATATCGATAAGTTATCATAATAAAGGCCAAAATTTGTTAATTTTAATTTTGTTTGTAACCTTTTTTGAATCGCAACTGCCAAAGCATGACTTTGCGGATGATAGTAATAAGTGCTGCTACCCTTGTTTGCGAAAGGGTTCACCCCATCCGGCAAAGCATTGTGGTGAATGCTGAGTAAAACGTCCGCCTGCACAAATGCAGCCAATTTTGTTCTAACCGCAAGTGCTGCCCCATGATGATCTTTTCGAGTTAAAAAAACTTTTGCTCCTTTTTTCTCTAATTTTTCTTTTAATGTCAAAGATAACTGCATATTTGCATCTTTTTCCTTAAACCGGGTTGGGCCGATAGCTCCGTTATCCGGGCCATGTCCGGGATCTATGCAGATGGTCATGTACTTTAGTGAAAACTTTTTTGGAGGTTTCTTTATTTCAAGTTCTAAATTCGTCCCGTCGTAATAAGGATTATACCCCCATTGTTGTTTTTGGTCGAGTAAGATTTTTACTTCATAAACACCATTAACAGGTTGTGACCAGCTCATTTCCCTGAGCAGGGGATCTTCGAAATCATACCTTATCCAATCCGTATTTGAAGTAGCGCCATAAATTGAAACAATCAACGCAGAGGGATCATTCAGTTGAGCAATCTTAAACGGTAGTCGTTCACGCAAATGAAATGTAATTCTGACTTTTCTATCAAAATTTCGGGATCTAACAAGTTCGATTGTGCTTGATGGAATCGGCGTCCCAGCTGGCAGAAATTTCAAGTTGCTTTCTGGCACCCAGATATCTTCCAAACTATTTAGTTGAGCACGATAATAAGTTCCTTTTTTTCCGGTAACCCACAACTTCACGCCTTCGGGTAAAAACATTTGATAACCCAAACCCGAACCGGTTCGAGCCACGGTTATTTCTTCTGTAAGTTCAACAATCCTTGGGCTGCTATCATTTCGAACCGTCAATCTTCCAGGGGCAATCGCAGTTGCACTGATTCCGTTCGCCCCAAGTAGTTCAAACTCAATCTCAACGGTGTCCATTTCTGTATCTTGCTTGATAAAGAGACCACCGCAGTATATTCCGGCCACGTCCGGTGTCGGCGTAATTTTACCGACACCAAATACCGATTCGCCCCAATAGAATTCTTTCCGAGGGGGCGCTTCCACCATTTCGGCGTCTTCAATCAAACCCGGAATGCTAAAAGAGGCAGTCAGGCCAGGTGTGCCTTTAAATGCAATTTCAAGATAATCACCCGCGCGTAGTTCAATATTCTGACCTGGCAAAAAAAAGGTGCTGTCAATTGCGATGGTATCATTCCGGGTCGTGGTTAAATAAGGAGCAACAACTACATTAATGATAACTTCTGCCGAATCCGACTCCGTTTGAGCAATGCATTTAAACAAAAAGTCACCGGTCGAAATCGGAACCATACCCATGAAAGCGCCATTAGAATACATCCTCATCGGTAAACCATTTACAAAAACCCGGGCCGCCGGATTATTTGCAGCGCCAAAAATAAACGTCGAGTCTGAAGCACTGACAATTTGTTCTTCTCGGGGGTAAACAACGTCAACTGTCAGTTGAGCATTTGTTTTTAAAGGGAGGAGGATTACAAAAAATATTAGGGATATTATACTTGGCAATTAATTCACCGGTTTTTGATTTACATTGTTTTCCAGAATTCGGGACGCAAAATCACCTCAATCGTTTCACCTGAGTTAAATTCCTGTTTGCCTTTAGTGGTGATCAAATAAGAATTACTATTCGCAAACGCTACCACATCAGCAGAGCCTCGTGATTGAATAGGAGAGGTATAAAAAGAATTATCTTTCATAAAAGTCCAGGCGGGATGATAGTTTTCCCTTTTGGTATTAGTTGCATAATCTTTTTCTAAAGTCGCCTCCATTTTCACACTATGATAATTTGAAAATCCCATCATCTTACGAAGAGCAGGCCTGACAATAATTTCGAAAATGGTGCTGGCCGAAACCGGGTTTCCCGGTAGACCGAAAACAAGCGTCTCGGAGGTTCGGCCGAAAACCGTTGGCTTTCCCGGCTTGATATTAACCTTGTCATAAAATATTTTTACACCGTGTTCTAACATAACCTCCTCAACAAAATCATAATCTCCCATAGAAACACCGCCGGAAATCAACAGCACATCCTTTTGCAGTCCAAGTTCAATGCTCTTAGTTAAATACTCAATATTGTCCGGCACTATTCCGAAGAGCTCAGGCAAAGCTCCTGAGTCAACCACCTGACTATAAAGCGAATAACCGTTGCTACTTCTGATTTGACCGGCCTTAGGCTTTTGGGCAACTTCGACTAATTCGTCACCTGTCACCAGAATGCCAACTTCGGGTCTTTTAAAAATGCTGACCCTTGCCATACCAACAGTTGCCAGAGCGCCGGCCACCGCCGGACTAATAAAGACTCCTTTTGAGAGTACCTTAGAGTCTGCTTTGATAACTTCACTTTTCCTGGCTACGTTTTTTCCTAACGAAACCGGTTCCAAAATTTTGACCTTATTTTCGCCGATGGCTTGAGTTTTCTCGACCATCTGGACACTGTCTGCACCTTGGGGTAAAGGAGCGCCTGTCATAATCTTGGCTGCTTGCCCATGTTCTACTTCAAAATCCGGATAAACGCCAGCGGGGATAGATCCCACAACGTCTAGGGTTGTCAACTTATTTTGACAATCAGCGGCCTTAAACGCATAACCATCCATGGAAGATTTTTCAAAGGGAGGCACATCGATATCTGAAAAAATATCTTCGGCAAGAATATAGCCGGATGCGTTTTTGAGCTCAACTTCCTCGACGCCACGGGGAGCAGCTTCGTCTAAAGTAATCTCAATTGCATCTTTTACAGCGATCATAGCAATAGAATCGGGGTTAATTCTTACTCACGATGCGGTACGGCACAGCATACCGTTTTTGGAACCTGTTGCCAAACTTCTCGGCGGATTCCCGGTTATCAAATGAGCCGACAGTCACCGTGTAAATGGTGGCTCCGTTTCGTTTCTTCTCGCGAATCTTTGTTGAAACTCCTAATTTAGAAAAATTAGTACGGAAATTTAAAGCATTATTAATTTTCGAAAACGCACCGATTTGCAAAGTGAAACGACCCTTTGAATCTCGTGGCTTTAATTTAGCATATTTTCCGTTTGTGGTCGATTTAATTTCCTTAAGGTCTTTTTTCGCTAGTTTGGCAAATGGCGATCCAGGATGCTTACTTAAAAACTTGAGCAATTCAGTATTCGCGGATTCATACTTTCTCGACGCCATCAGGCAGGCGACCGCTAAATACATTGCATCATCTGCATATTCTGATTGAGTGTACTTTTCAACAAGTCCCAAAAAATATTTTCTGGCAGCAATATATAATCCCCGGGAAAAATAATACTGGCCGATTCTAAATGTTGCATCCTCTGCCTGTAAAGAATCTGGAAACTTTGTTAAAAGCTCTATATATTTATCAACCGCTTGTTGCGCCTTAGGTTCGGTAAGCGCTTCCAAATAAAGAGCCAGAGGCGTGCCTTTATTCTCATTAACAAATGTTGCCACCTTGTGTTTGATTTCAGCGGGTTTATCAGACTTCAGAGTCCGATTTAAATCGAATTCAGTTTTTTGCGCAAACAGAGGGTTTGCAAAAAGTAGAGGGAATAGAAGAATAGTAAGTGCGTTTTTCATAGAAATTGCACAGCCTCAAAATAAGTATCAAGGCAAATAGTGCGGTGCGGCTCGACTCAATTAACCTAAGACTTCGAGATTCATAGTCAGTTTCAATTTGCTTAAACTTTGAGTCAAAGAATTTAATTCCTGGCTAGCCTAATAATTCTAATTTTGAATTGCCGTCTCCCACTCAGAACAGCCGGGGCATCTCCAAAACGGCTTGTCAGATTCATGCCGACACTTACTGCACCTGAACCTCTCCTTATGCTTTGAGAATGCCTCAATTATCTCTAAGGCTAAATTCAGAGCTTCATCTTTTTGGCCGGTATGATGATAAAGCCGGATCAAATATTTTTTCGCTGCTTTATTTGGGGGATCGCTTTCCAGTATATTCGCGCAAAGATTAACGGCTTTTTCAATTTCACCCTTTTTCTCATAATTTTCTGCTAGCGCTAATTTAGCTTCATAGTTATCCGGCTGGCTATCGATTATCTCCATATAAAAATTTTCGATTTCACCATACACGCCACCCTCATAGAGTAACTCTTTTATAAGTTCAAACGCAAGAAAAGATTGTGAAGGTATCTTTTCCACGAATTGCTTCAAGACCTTAAGCGCATCTTCTTTTCGATCTTCATTTCGATAAGAGTCGGCAAGATAAATATAAGCAGGCGGGCTTTCGGAATCAATTTTAATAGCATCGCGAAATCGAACTTGAGCATCTTTTTCTTTGCCGTTCTCACTCAACTGCAGCCCTTCCTGAACTTTGTAAAGCGCCAATCTACCGTTTTTAAATTCTTTACTTACTTTTTTGAGATTTTTGTAAGCCTGAAAAGCATTCTCCCATTCTTCTTTTTGCTCGTAAAGCTTTAACTTCATTTCATGAGCCCAAGTGTTACTCTTGTCCTCAGAAATAATTTTGCTTAATACATCAAATGCTTTATCGAATTCCTGTGCAGCCTGATAATCGATTACCAAGCTTCGATAGATTTCGCTCTTCTGTTTCGCAGTAAGTGTAGTTCGAACCGTCAAATACTTGTGGACATTTACAGCGCGATCGAATTGACCCGTTTCCCGAAGAATATCACCAATTTTTAAGTAAGCGTCAATATTTTGGCTATCCTTTGTAACGGCATCTTTTAATTTATTCAAAGCTTTTTCCGTGTCGCCTGCCAAAAGTAAATTCAGGCCTTCAGCATAATCCAAAGATGCATCCTCAGGACCCGCAGCTGGCCGCTTTCTGAAAACAAACATTATCATCAGCGCCGTAATAGCGCTCAAAACAACAAAAATTAGAATTACCGTAAAATCCATTTTAGACGACTATGTTTCTTCATTGATATTAAAACCGGTGTCATCCTCCCCAATAGGAAGATTCCTGAGATTATCCAGCTCGATCTGCAATTCGTTTTGGCTTTTATTCAGACGGCGAATGTCACTTTTAAATTGCAGAACCTGGAACACAGAAACGACCAGCCAGAATAAAACCCCGAACCCGAAAGAGGCATAAATCACCAGCCATAACGGTACATCGTTGTACTGCCAGGTTACGAAGCTTACCGTTACTTTCTGGTCGACATCATTATTTTGGAGTGCAAATCCGAAAACCATCAAAATCAGGATAACGGCCAAAAACCATTTAACTGCCCACATTGCAATTTCCTTATTTCAGTGCCAAATGCGCTAGCATTTATTTCCAATTTAATCCGTTTCTTCTGAATCTTTTTTCTTTGAGTCAGCGGATTTCGCCGCTGCCTTTGCTTCCGCTTCGTCCTTGGTAGATTCAGCCTCATCGGACGTTGCTTCATCCGCAGCCTCTACGGCCTGTTCCGAAGCCTCAGCTTTTGTTTCTTCAGCTGTTTCCGGTACTTCTTCCGGAGTTTCAACCAAGGGTTCTGTTGCCATCTCTGCTTCGTCCTTGGTAGGTTCAGCCTCATCGGACATTGCTTCATCCGCAGCCTCTACAGCCTGTTCCGAAGCCTCAGCTTTTGTTTCTTCAGCTGTTTCCGGTACTTCTTCCGGAGTTTCAACCAAAACTTCTGTTGTCTCTGCTTTATCATCTCCTACATGGCTAGGCTTTGCTTTATATTTCTTCTTTCCGTCGACTGGCTTAGTTGTGAAAACCTCCTTTTCAAATTCGGCGATTGCCTCTTTGTCATCGATAGCAAGCTCGGGTTTGCCTTCTTCACCTTTCGCAGCATGTTTTTCGGACAGGATAATTTTTTTGTTCTCTTTGTTGAATTCGATTACAAAAAGCTCTAATTCATCATCAACTTGATATGCATCAGAGGGCTTTTGAATCCCTTCTTTCTTTAATTGCGATAGAGGTACAAAGCCATCAACAATTTCCGGCAACTCAACAATAACGCCTTTTTCAATCATGCGTACAATTTTGGCTTTGGTTATTGTTTCCAGCTTATAAGCTTTTTCAAAATTATCCCACGGATTTTCCATTGTCTGTTTATAACCGAGGGAAATTCTGCGATTATCTTTGTCCATTTTTAGAACCATGACTTCGACTTCGTCACCTTTCTTGACCACCTCGCCCGGATGCCTAACCTTTTTTGTCCAGGAAAGATCGGAAATATGAATCAGCCCGTCTATCCCCTCTTCCAACTCAACGAACGCGCCAAAATTGGTTAAATTCCGAACGATTCCTTTCTGCTTCGATGCAACCGGATACTTCACGTCAATATCAGTCCAGGGATCAGGCTCAAGCTGCTTCAGTCCTAAGGAAATCTTACGGCCTTCGAAATCGAGCTTAAGTATTTTGGCTTCGACGATTTCACCCAAAGAAAGAATTTTGGAAGGGTGTTTAATATGCTGCGTCCAAGACATCTCCGAAATGTGAATTAAGCCTTCCACTCCTTTTTCCAACTCGATAAATGAACCGTAATCGGAAATATTCACAACTTTTCCCTTGATAACATCGCCTTCGTTATATTTATCTTTTACATTATCCCAGGGATGAGGCAGAAGCTGTTTCAATCCCAAAGAAATCCGGTTTTTCTCTTCATTAAAATCCAAAATCTGGATACTTATTTGTTCATCAAGTGCAACGACTTCGGAAGGATGACTTACGCGACCCCAGGCAAGATCGTTAATGTGGAGTAGCCCATCAACTCCGCCCAGGTCAATAAAGACACCGAAGTCAGTAATGTTTTTAACCGTGCCTTCAAGTACCTGTCCTTTCTCAAGATTTTCAAGGATCTGAGCGCGCTGCTCCTTCATGCCTTCTTCGACCAGGGCCCGGTGCGAAACCACGATATTTTTGCGGAGCTCGTTGACTTTAACTATTTTAAAATCCATTGTTTTGCCAATTATCGCATCAAAATCTCGAATTGGCTTTACATCTATTTGAGAGCCTGGGAGAAAAGCGTCAACTCCCATCAAGTCGACCACGATTCCGCCTTTAATTCTACGCATGCAAGTGCCTTCAAGGATTTCATCTTCCTCATGACACTGGATAATTTTTTCCCACACTCGTAGAAAATCGGCTTTCTTTTTGGAAAGGACAAGTTGACCATCCTGATTTTCAACATTGTCAAGGAATACCTCGATATCATCTCCAATCTGGATTGCTTTCGGATCGTTAAATTCTTCGATTGGGATTATACCTTCGGATTTAAAACCAATATCCACACATACGTCTTTATCGTTGACTGCAAGGACCTTACCAACGACCATTTCTCCTTCAACAAAATCAGAGAGTGTTTGCTCGTAGAGATCCACCATTTCGTTAAATTCATCTTCCGGGTATTCTTGCTCATCCGCAAGCTCCTCGAAAGTATAAATTTTCTCAGCAGATTTTTCAGAATCAGCTGATGTTTTATTGTCTTCGACCTTTTCCGCTACCGCGGTATCTCCTCCTTCCATTTGGTTTGATTCGTTTTCCTTTTCAGGAAATTGATCCGTGTTAGTTGACATGAAAACGTACCTCCTTATGTATTTTGTTTTTGCCTATAACCAAAGTTGGTTGGTGTTCACGTAACCCTGAAATCTCCGATTGAGTCAACATCTTAAACACTTGAACACCCAAATACTTAAACACTTTTTTCTAAAGTCTTTTCTATGATAAAATCAACACATTCGTCAATTGCTAAATTCGTTGTATCTAAGAGAATGGCATCATCCGGCTTCTGCAATGGCGCGAGATAGCGCTCAGAATCATGTTTATCTCTTCTTTGAATATCGTTTTTAATTTTTTTCAAATCAGTTTCAACGCCTGCTGATTTTAAATCATCCTTTCTACGCCGGGCACGTTCTTCGATCGAAGCTGTTAAGAAAATTTTTAGTGCCGCATCTGGAAAAACCACTGTGCCGATATCTCTGCCATCCATCACTAAAGAATTATGTTCGGCCTCACTTCTTAATTTCTTGGTGACAACCTCACGAATATTCTTATTTTCGGAAATCAAAGAAACATTTGCCGTAACTTCTAGCGATCGAATTTCTTTTGTGACGTTCTCTCTATTTACAAAAATGAGAGCACCATTTTTACCGCTTTCCAGATTAACTGTCGTTCGTTCCAGAAACTCAACCAGGGTTTCCTGCTCCTCGAGGTTAATTTCTTCTCGCAAATATTGCAGTGTATAGGCTCTGTAAATTGCCCCGGAATCAATATATAATATTTTTAGTTTTTTCGCAACCAGTCTTGCAATCGTACTCTTCCCCGACCCCGCTGGCCCATCAATCGCAATAACTATTTTTTTTTTCAACTAACGCATCTCACTTAGTCTTTCATCCTCAGCCCCTGCTCTTCATGAGAGAAAATCCATCCTACGACCTTGCCAATATCTATCTCGTCATCTTCAAGCCAGTAAGTACGATCTCTAATAAATTGGGAGCTCGTGTCATCCGCCGGAACGGATTCGATTTCATCAAAAATTTGATTCATTCTCTTCTGCCATTGAATGACGTTGCTGAGCCTTAAGTCAACCCAGCCATCCTTTGCCCAAGTATCAATCGCTTCCGGATTAATCGTGAATTTATTCTCTCCCCGGTACGCAGGAATTTTGATAGTTGGCCCGCGCAGTAAATTTTTTCCGTCCTTCAAAAGAATTGGAATACCAATTGATAAAATGGACGACCTCAGTTCCTCGTCATTTGATATCAAATCTTCGAGCTGACATGATACTATTTCGGCATCAGTGTCACGTAATTTTTGCATGCTGCCACAAACTTTTTTAAATAAATGGGCCTCATACAAAAGTTTGCTTAAGCGCGGTGGTCCCAAGAGTTCAAAAGCTATGCTGTCGCAGTTATTTTCCGCCATCAATTTCTGCATTTTGCTCAGAGCATGTTGGCGCATAAGGCCGGCGCGATACGTAGGCCCCATAGTAGCATTATCCAAGGCATTAATGACGTCATGCCCGGTGTTACCGCCTTTGATTTCATAGACGACGCTTTTGGCAATCTCTTCAGGAGTCACAAGTTCCATCTGTCCCGAAGAAGAAATTGCGGCAAACTCACCGTATGAAAAAGTGCCGTTTTCACCAGTATCAACGTAGACTGATTTGAGAACTTTGTCGTCGAGTTTTACCCAATTTCGTGGTTCATTTTTATCGAGGTGCCCGTCTAACTTGAGGGCATTCTCAGGCGGACAATCATATAGTTCCACACTCTGATTGTCCTTTTTAATTTCACCGTAAGCAATTTTTTTCCAGGCAATTGCAGCTGTTGGTTTAATTTCTTTCGTAATGGGTGCATCCGGTGTGCGTGCCATGAGAAATAATAGCAAACTATGGGCACCGGCTACGGAAGATTTACTTAACAAAGTCCGGGATGGCTTCTCTTCAGAATGGGTATAAGGGATATTTAAACCCATCCCACCGGTACCGCTCGTTCCGATTTTGAAGTAGAATCCGGTTTTCGAGCGTCGCATGGCCTCGTACAGAATCTGCACATGCCGGATTAGCTGCGGTATGTAAAGCGTGCACAGAATTTTCTCAACTTCGGAAACAAGCGTGTCAGAATAAACCTTTTCTTCTTTAAATTTTTTCAACTCGCCCTTTAAATTGTAGTAGCCCGTAAAGACGTCCTGGTAAGCGACTGCAGTTGCCGAATTAACGCAGTCAATTAAAATATCCGGACGGACGCTACTTACGACCTGGAAAAGATAAGATCGTTGTAGTACTTCCTCGGTCAAATCATCCAAACCGTCTTCAATCAACCATGCACGATATTCGGAATTCTCTAAGATTTCTGCGCGGCTCAACCCTTGCATGGCATCCCGCACGAACATATTGCCCCAATTCGGTGTTATTTTTGAATTGGCGGAGCTGTTTTTTCTTAGTTTCTCAGAAGCCTCTTTTGCTTCCCATTCGTTTAAAGAATGGACGATAAGCTCACCGGGTTCTTCTTTCAAAATGTCTCGGCAAATAGCAAATCCTACTAATCCCCAACCGCCGAGCACCATTACTCTTTTGCCATTAATATCCATTAGCAGACTCTCTTTAAGTGCTCGATTTCTTTAACGGTCAGGCTGCGTGAGGCACCCGGCCTCAAGCCCTGGAGATTCAAAAAAGCAAGACTGATTCGTCTTAGCATTAAAACTTTGTAATCCAACTCATCAAACATTCTACGTACCTGACGCTTCCACCCCTGGTGCAAAGTCATCTTGACCCGAGTTTTGTCTTGCGGATTTTGAAATTGGATCGTACACTTTGAGGTTTTGCCTTCTTCCAGGTCAATTCCGGATTCCAGTTGCTTCTTGTCCGTTAATTTCAAATCACGGTCTAACTTGACATCGTAAATCTTATCCACTTCAAACTTGGGATGGGTCAATTTATAAGTTAAGTCTCCGTCGTTTGTTAGAAGCAGCAGACCGTTTGTATCGATATCCAAACGACCGACCGGGAACAACCGCATTTTTGAATTCACCAAATCTAAAACGGTCTTACGTCCTTTTTCATCAGCAGCGGTGGTTACGTATCCTTTTGGTTTATTTAAAAGAATATACTCAAAGCGGTTAACCTTCTTCAGTAAATTGTCGGCGAATTTCACACTGTCAGTGTTTTCGTCTATTTTGACTCCGAGACGGTTTTCGATGCTGCCGTTGACAGAAACTTTACCTTCGAGAATAAACTGGTCGCATTTGCGCCGGGAGCCGACTCCGCACTCCGCCAAATACTTATTGAGCCGAATCATCTTTATGATTGCTTTCGTCCTCAAAGGACTCGGTTTCGGTTAAAGTCTCAATGATGCTTTCACTAATTCCTTCTTCCTGATCCAAGTTTCCCATAATCTCATCAATTTCCTTGGGTTTAGGTAAATCGGCAATATCATTGATGCCAAAATAGCGCAGAAACTCTTTCGTTGTGCCATAGAGTAACGGCTTGCCAGGACCTTCTGACCGCCCCGCAATACAAACCAAGTTTCTTTCCAGGAGATTCTTAATCACGCCGCCAGAGTTTACGCCGCGAATGGCGTCTACCTCTACCCGGCTAAGGGGCTGCTTAAACGTAATAATCGCCAGAGATTCCAGACTGGCCTGGCTTAACCTCGTCCTGAGTCGGCCTTTGAAAAGCTTTTTAAGCCAGGGCGTAAAATCCTTCCTTGTATTTAATTGGAATCCGCCGGCGACGTTTGCTATAAAAAATGCTCTTTTACTTTTTTGGTAGTCGGAATTAAGCTCTTCGACTATTTTTTTGATCTTTCTCGAATCTAACTCTTCTTCAAGATCGGCAATCTTTTTTGCTGAAATCGGGACATCGCTTGCAAATATTAACGCTTCAACGATTTGTTTTTGAAAAGCATGATCCATTAAATCTTTCTAATCCAAATTTCAGCGAATGGGTTATTCTGATTCAATTGTACTCGTTTATTTTTCACTAAGTCTAGCAGCGCTACAAAAGTAACAATCACAATAATTCTTTCTTTTATTTGCTGCAATATCTCGGTTAATAAGACACGGTCCTGTTTGTCTACCAGGCACATAATGACTTCCGCCTGTTCTTCAATCGTTACCGGAATTTGTTCGACAGTATGCTCTGTGCGAGGCGGAATCCTTTTCATTATCTCAGCAAATACCGACATAAGACCAAATATTGAGACTTCCTTTCCCAGCAGTTCTTCCTCATCAACATCCTTATCGTCTTCAAAATTAAAAGTGAAATCACTTCGTGGAAAATGCTGCCGTTGCTCTTTTTCTAAATCCGAAATCTCCCAGGCCACTTCTTTGTAGCGTTGGTATTCCAGCAATCTTCTTACCAGCTCTTCGCGTGGATCTTCAGCTTCTTCATCGTCCTCCAATTCCGGCTTTGGCAGCAGCATTTGCGCTTTGATCCGAATGAGAGTTGCCGCCATCAAAACGAACTCACTGGCATTGTCCAAATCCAGGAGTTCAATCATGGTCAAATATTCAAGATATTGCTGGGTAATATCCGCAACCGGGATATCATAGATCTCAACTTCGTTTTTCTTAATCAAAAAAAGAAGCAGATCTAAAGGGCCTTCAAAATTCTGTAATTGTACACGATACGGCATTAAAAAAGCCCTCGTTTTTCATTCAAGATAGGGCTTATTTTAAATAACTTTATTTTTTTGAAGTCAACTAATAAGATGACTTGACTCCTAATTAGACGTCGTTTCATTCAACCCCGCTCGAAAAATTCTGGCCAATTTACAATAAAAATTCAAAAGAGTCAAGTTGTTTTAATTAAGATAGCTAGGGTCTGATATAAAGTTTGAATAAACTAAAAGTTTTCAGCTTCATCAATAAGCATAATTGGAATATCGTCTTTGATATCGTACTTAAGACGACACTTATTACAAATCAGTTTTTGATTTTCCTTATCATAGTCAAGATCGCCTTTACATTTTGGACAGGCTAAAATATCAAGCAGTTCTTTATCGAGCATCTCAATCTACCCTTTAGTTACTCTTCGTAAAAACCCATGTTTGTGTATTTTTCAATTCGCGCATCGACAAGTTGTTCCGGGGATAATTTTTCTAATTCAGTCAGTTCAGCCTCGATCGACTCACGCAGTAATTTAGCGGCTTCGTCATAATTTCGATGCGCACCTCCGTTCGGCTCCTTTACAACTTTATCGATGACACCCAACTCCAATAAATCAGGCGCTGTCAATTTTAGAGCTTCTGCTGCCTGTTCCGCTTTGGTGCTGTCATGCCACAGAATTGCGGCACAACCCTCTGGTGAGATAACAGAATACCAGGTATTTTCCAACATCAAAATGCGGTCGCCAACGCCGATGCCTAAAGCGCCGCCGGAGGCGCCTTCACCGATAACTGCAACGACAATCGGTACCGGTAGCTGAGACATCTCCAATAAATTACGAGCAATCGCTGCAGCCTGCCCTCTCTCTTCCGCACCGATACCCGGGAAGGCTCCTGGCGTATCAATCAGCGAAATAATGGGGCGGTTAAACTTTGCTGCGAGGTTCATAATTCGCAAAGCTTTTCGATATCCTTCGGGATGCATCATGCCAAAATTCCGGTGCAGCTTCTGTTTTGTGGTCCGGCCTTTTTGTTGACCGATAATCACCACTTTTCTGCCGCCTATTCTCGCAAGTCCACCAACGATTGCCGGATCGT
>SMUZ01086063.1_pt1 | contig 13998 bp, 12 predicted proteins | sample 2456421 | NCBI WGS metagenome assembly SMUZ01 (sample SAMN11095932, study PRJNA526329) | marine sediment metagenome | biome: Marine sediment; feature: Surficial sediment; material: Deep marine sediment; isolation source: Hadal surficial sediment | place: Pacific Ocean | collected 2014-11 | depth... | reverse complement strand
CCTTGTGTTTTGCGAGCTTTGGACTTTGCTTTTACTTCCTGCTTGTTACTCTTCGCTTCCTGCTTACGGGCCTTCTTGAAGCTTGCTGGGTCGAGAAGTACTTCCTCCACACTGTGTCTGAGCCCTTGCAGCCGATCATTGAGCTTACGAACTTCCAGGTGGCCCGTTTCGCTCGAATGACGGCGCATGCTCAGCGATACGATTGCCGATAACACCACTAGAACGGCAATGACGACGGTTACCGCCTCAGCAAGGAAAACCAGATATTGGTATACGTGCTCCATAACCCACCCAAAGTTCGCAGCGCGCTAATGTACTGTTTCGAACATACCCAGTCCAGCTAGAGGCCGGCGGTTCCTGTCTGGACTTCCTTGATCTGCGCAACCGAACCATGCTCAGATGCCTCCGATGGTGCTCAAAGAGTTACAGGCTCGTCTGCAAGAGAACTTCGTTCCTTCCGCATCAGAGGGATTGGACGCAACCTTCTGTCTCGCGATGGCAAGCGAAACTCTCACCTTTCGAATCCGTGCGCAGAGCCTCGAATTCATCAACCTCAAATCGAGTGTATGTGATGCGACATTCTATTTCGAAAATGTACACGCGGCAGATGATTTACTGTTCGGACGCCATGACGTGCTCACAACCTTCATGGAGGGAAAGTTCCGTGCGGACGGCTATCTCATGTGGGCTTTTCGGCTGATGGCGATGTTTCGAAACACAACCCTTCAGCGATCACCCTGAACCTCTGCGATGAAATCATCGATCAGCCAGCGCGATATTGCAGTAGCGGGTGGAACATTGGGTAAGTCATCGAATCGAAACCAACGGGCATCGGCAATTTCCCCATCCTGACAAACGATCTCACCTCCTTCGTATGTGGCATGAAACCCGAGCATCAGGGAATTAGGGAAGGGCCAGCTCTGGCTGCCAAGGTAACGTACGTTGTTGACCCGTATCGCCACTTCCTCGCACACCTCACGATGTACGGTTTGCTCTATCGACTCACCGGGTTCAACAAAACCGGCCAGTGTGCTGTACATGCCCAACGGCCAACTGGCGTTGCGCGCCAACAACATCTCCTCTTCCCGACGCACCAGAACGATAATGCTGGGCGACAAACGGGGATAATTAATGAGTCCACAGTCGTTGCAGGTTTTTGCCCGATCTTCCGGATGGTTCTCCATTTCCTTGCCACAACGCCCACAGTACTGGTTGCTGTTGTGCCACGCGACAATCTGCTGGGCTCGTCCGGCCAGGTAGAAAAGCGCCGGCTCGACCCTGCCTAACCATTCCCGCAAACCCGCTAAAGCATATCCTTCCGGAAGTCGCCCACTACCCTCCAGCGCAAAACAAGCGTGCCCACGAAACTGACCCATATAGTGTTCGGCAAGAATTTCAATATCCAACCAACGGTACTCATCAGCGTTGATTGGGCGCGGAATTCCCTGTTCGGAAATACAAGCGATTCGACCGTTGATACAAACGAAATACCACGACTGGGATCGGTCGTGATCATCCGGGAGCTGAAGCAGAGATTCAAATTCGTCGGGATCGATAGGCCACATTGGTTGGTCAGTTTTTTGGCAGCGCAACTTTCACCTTATCACAAAGCCACCCGGAGCCTTGCGGTAGCCCGGCAGTACTCTGTGCTTACAAGCTGGCTTCCGAGTTGTTCTCGAGACGTCTCCACAAGCTACCCTGGGAATTTTGCTGATCGAGAAATGCGATCATTGCATCATGCGCCGCGATCTCTTCGGCTGAGGGAATGATCACCTTGAGTGCAGGCCGATCGCTGGGAATACGTGTCGGTGATGGTTGATTTACCCCAGATACCACAACGGAGTCCTGATCCGTAGCGAACAGCGCTGTTTGCCCGCCTGTCATCAAGAGATAAACGTCCGCGAGAATCTCCGCGTCCAACAATGCCCCGTGTAATTGACGCGCCGAGTTATCTACCGCATAACGCCGACACAGTGCATCGAGACTGTTCTTCTGCCCCGGATGTTTGTGCCGCGCAAGGGCGAGGGAATCCGTTACCTGGCAATGCTCTTCGATCGTCCCAGGGGTTTGTTCCAGCAAAGACAGTTCATAGTTGAGGAACGAAACGTCGAAAGATGCGTTGTGAATGACTAGCTCAGCCCCTTTTACAAAATCAACAAACTCCTCGGCAATCTCTGCAAAGGTTGGTTTGTCAGCTAGAAACTCAGATGAGATACCGTGTACTTCGAACGCCCCATCGTCAATATCCCGCTGGGGATTGATGTATTTGTGAAAATGTTTGCCGGTGAGCTTGCGGTCGACAACTTCCACACCACCGATTTCGATGATCTTGTGCCCCTGGGAAGGCTCGAGACCCGTGGTCTCAGTATCGAGAACAATGAGTCTCAAAAATCACCGCCGTCAATTGCGTCGTTCGCCGCTTGATCCACCCGTTCATTTTCAGGATGCCCACTGTGCCCCTTTACCCAGCACCACTCGATTTCGTGGTCCACGGCGAGTTCATCCAACACCTCCCATAAATCACGATTCTTGACTGGTTTTTTCTGTGCTGTGCGCCAACCGTTGCGCTTCCACTTCGCCACCCAGGTGTTGATCCCTTTGCGCAGGTATTCTGAATCTGTGGTGAGGACAACTCGGCTGGAGCGTTTTAGTAGTTTCAGGCCTTCAATAGCCGCTTGCAGTTCCATTCGATTGTTGGTGGTTTGCGCGCTCGCCCCGTTAACCAGCTTTTCCGTGTCGCCATAACGCAACAACGCCGCCCAGCCGCCCGGACCAGGATTTCCACGACAAGCCCCGTCGGTAAAAATCTCTACACGGGCGTTAGCGCAAACGCCAGCGCCAGCGCTGGCGTCAGCAGAAGTATTATCGCGGTCGCTCAATCCGATTCCATGCACTCAATTTTGGATACGCAACCGGCGCAAGCTTCGGTGGCCGCCCGCGCGATGTCTGCCAATCGGGGCGGATTCCGTAAGCCTGTTTGACCGCAGAAATGAGATAGACACCACCGATGGGAAATTGCCGGCGGCGCAGCGCAGTTTCGATGCGGTGGCCCCGCTTCCATGGTTTTTTACCGATAGAGAACGGCAAGCTATATGACAGATAACGAACCGGCTCCTGCAACTCAAAACCAAGGACGGTGAGCCAGTCCGCCAGTCGGCTGGGACTGACCAATCGCAATCCGCTGAAATGATCCGTAAACAACCGCGCGTAGAGCGTCCTGAGGCCCCAGGGACTGATCGGGTTGAATGAGCACACCACCAGGCGGCCACCCGGGACGAGCACCCTGGAGAGTTCTCTGATGGCCGTCCTCGGGTCGTCAACAGTTTCCAGCGTGTGGTGCAACACGACCGCATCAAGGGAGTGATTTGGCAAGGGAATTGCGTGTAATGCGCAACGGATGCCCACCAAGCCATCGCTCAGATCCGAACTTTCATCAATGGCTATGATTCGATTGCGGATCATGCACCCGTGCACAGAATCGGCGAATTTGCTATGGCACCCTGCCCACAACAATGAATCGCCATGAAAACGGCGTGCGTGTTCCTCGAGCAACGGCCCCTGCTCGGCAAGCAGACGCTGTCCCAGTGGGGATTGAAACCAGGTTGAAAGGCGTTTAACCGGCGAATTTGCCAACGATCACGACATACCGCAATGTATTACGTCCATTTTGAACCGAGGTCTGGATGACCGCAACCGTTCTGCGCTGCACGTTCATCGTTGTGATGAGTTTTCTCATCGCCTGTCAGGCTCCCAGCCAGACACTTAAAAGGCAAACTGTCTCACTGATTGCAAAAGTCCCCCCTGTCGCCATGGCACCGGAACCTGGGGAGGATTGGTTTGTCGCAAGCCCGGTAATCGACGCGGTTACCCCCCAGGTTTTAGCCATCGAACACACCGATCTCTGGGGAGAGATCCGCAGTAGTTTCCAGCTCGATCACGCCCTGCAGGACAAGCGCGTCCAACAGGAGATTCGCTGGCTGACCGATCACCCACAATACCTGCTGAACCTCAAACCCCGAATGGAGCGTTATCTCGCTTACATTCACAACCAAGTTCTTGATCGCAACCTGCCAGGAGAACTCGCGCTGTTACCCATTATTGAAAGTGCGTTGGATCCTTATGCTTTTTCGCCCGGTGGGGCAGCCGGTTTGTGGCAGTTCATGCCCGCAACGGCACGGCGTTTTGGTCTCGACCGTAACTGGTGGTATGACGGACGCCGTGATCCCATCGAGTCTACCGGGGCAGCATTAACCTACCTCGAGTACTTGTACGCCAAGTTCGGCGACTGGTCGCTCGCAATTGCGAGTTACAACGCGGGAGAAGGAAACCTGCAGCGCGCCCTACGCCGAGCGCCAGCGGATGCCGACTTCTGGACACTGGCACTACCAAGGGAAACAAAAGCTTATGTGCCACGACTGTTCGCTCTCAGCGCAGTCATCGATGATCCCGTGCGTTATTCGATCACTCTGCCTGATGTTGCCCCCACGGCGCCTTTCGTCGCCATCGATACCCAATCGCAGTTCGACCTGATGAAGGCGGCAGCGATCCTCGGGGTGGATATCGATACGCTGTATCTCTGGAACCCGGCGTTGAACCAATGGGCCACACCACCCGAGGGTCCCCACCGCTTGCTGATACCTAATTTGCCGCCCGAGAACAATCCGGACCGATTAAGGTCAGACGCACAGTTGTTGCTTGCGAGTGTGCCAGCAAACGAACGCGTAAACTGGTTGCGCATCAAGGTGCGTTCGGGAGATACGTTGAGCGAAATCGCGCAAGCTCACCACATCGACGTGTCGGCCGTAAAACGCGCTAACCGCATATCGGGTTCGAGCATCCGGGTAGGACAAGCGCTGTTCATTCCCAAATCCAGTGAGGCGTTAACCGCCTACCCCGTTACCCAACGAACTGGCGGGCTCGCTTATCGAGTGAAACCGGGAGATTCTCTGTGGAGCATCAGTCGCGCCTTCGACGTGTCTCTGGACAGACTCATCAAACTCAACCACGTTGGCCCCAGGGAAGTATTGCGCGTTGGCCAGTCGATCAGTATTCCCGGAGCGAGCCGAGCGGTGCTGCGCAAAGTGAGATACGGAGTGCGCCGTGGCGACTCGCTGGCGAAGATCGCCACCCGTTTTAACGTACAAGTGAGCGAGATAGCCAAATGGAACCGTTTGGATGTCAGCAACTACCTGCAACCAGGCCAATTCCTCATGCTGTACGTCAACGTCGCCGCCGGCGACTAACACCAACCCGCTAATTCGGTCGCTTTATGGATGCCTCGACTTCGAGGGTGCCATACAACGCGGAGAAATCCATTTGCGACGAACGGTTCGCAAGGTCGACTTTGACCCGCTGGATCTCAGCCTCCGACATCGTCGATAAATCACCGTCGCGCACTCGCGTTACGGTCACGATCGCTTTATCGCCACCCGTCAATATCGCCTCACCGAGGCTTTTGTCACCTTCGACTGGACGGGGCAAAGTGAAAGCAACTTTCACCACCTCGCGCGGAATATTTCCCTGGTCCCGGGCAGCGAGCTGTACTGTCTGCCACTCGAGCCCATAATCACCAGCAACTATCGAGACACCTTCTCCCGCGTGAAGGCGAGTCAGAGCATCTGCGTGAGCATCGCTCGCTAACACCCGAGCCCGTTCAGCAACGATCTGTGTTTTGATATCTTCTGCAACATCAGTCAGTGGAATGACTTCGGATTCATAGCGATTGATCACGCGTACTACAACCGCTCGGTTAGCTTCGTATTCGATCGCTGCGCTGTTGTAACCGTCGTCTAGAACCTCGCTGCTGAAAACCGCCTCACGAACCGCCCGACTATTGAATGCACCTTCACCTTTGCTGAACACGATTCCGTTGGCTTCCTGCACCTCGACCCCGAGCTCGGAAATGATCGCGTCCAGGGAATCAGATTGCACGAAAGCCAGGTTGTCCAATTCACGAACTCGCTCACCGAACAGCGTGCGCGACTGCTCTTGCTTGAGACGCATTTCTATTTCCGGGCGGAGGACTTCGAAGGCTGGATATTCGTTCACTTCGATCGCGTCCAGGCGAATGAGGTGGTAACCGAACTCCGTGCGTATCGGATCAGAGATCTCTCCTTCAGCAAGCGACCATAACACTCGCTCAAACTCCGGATCGAAAACCCCTTTGCCAGCAGTCGCGAGTTCACCACCCGATGCTGAAGAACCCGGATCTTCCGAAAACTCTTCAGCCAACTCCCCGAACGAGGCACCTCTGGATACACGATCTTTGAGATCATTGAGGAGTTCTTCCGCTTGTTCCGCGCTACGATCTTCGCTGACTTGCAGCAGGATGTGAGCACTTCGGCGTTTTTCGCTGGAAGGTGCATCGTCGCGACCCACTTCGTAAGCGCTGAGAACTTCTTCATCCGTCAACTCGATTTCGGCAAGCAAAACATCCCAGGACAGTTCAACATACTCGACATCAACACTCAGCTCAGTCATGTAGTCGAGTTGATTTTCCTCGTAGCGAAGCTGCACATCCTCGTCGTTGATCTCGACCTCATCGTTGAAATCGCTAGTAGCAAACGTCAAATAAGCGAGATCACGTTGTTGTTTTAGCAGCCGTGCACCTTGGCGAACTTCCCAATCCGCTAGAATACCGGTGGTTGTGATTGCATCGCTCAGCTGTTTGAAGGTGAACGTTTGTCCCGCCTGGTCGAGAAACGTTTGTGGCGTGTAACCTAAGAACCGTACCATTTGACGATACTGGGCTTCAGAGAATTCACCGTTGATTTGAAAATTGGGATTGGCTCGAACGTTTCTACTGATCTGATCCGCGCTGGCACCAAGCATCAAATCGTCAGCCGCTTGGTTGAGCAGTGCACTGAATATGAGTTGCTCGAGCGCCCGATTCTGCAACGCGACCGGATCGATGAGATTTGGATCGAACTGCTCGCCGAACTGGCCGGCCAGCTCGCGGCGTACGCGATCGGCTTGTGTGGCGAGCATATTCTGGGTAATACCGTCCCCGTTTACGCTGGCGACTTCAGGATCTGTAGTCAAAAATAAATTGAAGGCGCCGAAGCCAAAAACCGCGAGAACAAATACGATGATGCCAACGAGTATCTTAAAGCCGGTATTTTTCGTTTGGTCACGTAGTTTCTGGAGCATGGTTGCTTCTCTGGATATTTTAGACTGACAAAAAAAGGCGCAGAAGCTGCGCCTTAATTTTAGACGTTTTGCTACTGAATAATCAGTGGTTCACGGCCTGTTTGAGCGCTTTTCCGGGTTTAAACGCAGGGACCCTCGCCGCAGCAATCTGGATCGGTGCTCCTGTTTGCGGATTGCGACCTATGCGCGCCGCACGATCACGGACGGTAAAGGTACCAAAGCCTACCAGCGCCACCGGATCGGATGCTTTTAGAGATTCCGTGATCGCATCGATTGCAGCATCCAAAGCTCTGCCCGCAGACGCTTTGGAGAGGTCGGCCGATTCTGCAATTCGATCAATGAGTTCAGTTTTGTTCACATTTTACCCCTCAATGGTACGGTAACCTTGGGAATTGCCCCTTCACGCTACCTTTTGAATTGATTGTGTAGATTGATTGTGGAAACTGTCGCGATGCGTGGCCGTTTTATACCAACACCGCCAGTTCCCTGCAAGCTTGCTACGCTTTTAACTTAGTGCGCACTCATTGGCCGATCCCCTTCTGAGGGGGGCTGATCGTCCGATTTTTTCTTAGCAGACCCCATTTCGGCAAATTCGCCTTCGGCTATGCGAGGTTTCGGCATCCGCTCGAGAGCGATTTCGAGAACCTCGTCCATCCACTTAATGGGATAAATAGTTAAATTTTCCTTCACGTTTTCCGGAATTTCCTTCAGGTCGCGTTCGTTCTCTTTTGGGATGATGACGTGTTTAACCCCTCCACGGAGGGCCGCCAGCAACTTTTCCTTCAATCCACCGATTGCCAGCACCTGACCACGCAATGTGATCTCTCCAGTCATAGCCACATCGGCCCGCACGGGTATGCGGGTGATCACCGATACCATTGCCGTACACATACCGATGCCAGCACTTGGGCCTTCTTTCGGAGTCGCACCTTCCGGCACGTGTATGTGGAGATCGAACTTCTCATGAAAATCATCAGCAATTCCCAGCACCGCCGATCGACTGCGCACGAAAGTTAATGCCGCCTGGATGGACTCCTGCATCACATCACCCAGCGAACCGGTATTGGTCTGCCGACCTTTGCCCGGAACCGCAACGGCTTCTATGTTGAGTAGTTCTCCTCCGGCTTGAGTCCATGCCAGACCCGTCACCAAACCGATCTGATTTTTTTCTTCGGCAAGCCCATAGCGGAATTTCCGCACACCGTTGTATTGTTCGATGAGTGTCTCGTCGATCGAAACCTGCTGGTTTCTGGCTACCTTCTCGATGGAATGCTCCTTCACTACCTTACGCGCGAGCTTGGCGATCTCGCGCTCCAGACCTCGCACGCCTGCTTCTTTCGTGTAGTAGCGAATCAGATACATCAAAGCATCGTCGGCCAACTGCAACTGACCCTTCGCCAGGCCATGCAATTCTGTCTGCTTTGGTACTAGATAACGTTTCGCGATGTTGAGTTTTTCATCCTCGGTGTATCCCGGGAGTCGGATGACTTCCATGCGGTCCAGCAAAGGCGCCGGAATATCCATCGAGTTGGAGGTACAGACGAAAAATACGTCTGACAAATCGTAGTCGACTTCCAGGTAGTGATCGTTGAACGTGTTGTTTTGCTCCGGGTCGAGCACCTCGAGCAAAGCACTGGCTGGATCGCCACGAGCGTCCATGCCCATCTTGTCTACCTCATCAAGCAGAAATAACGGATTGCGAACGCCCGCTTTGGACATCTTCTGCAAAATCTTGCCGGGCATTGAACCTATGTAGGTACGTCGATGGCCGCGAATTTCCGCTTCATCGCGTACGCCACCCAGAGCCATGCGCACAAATTTGCGATTGGTGGCGCGTGCGATGCTTGCCCCGAGTGACGTCTTACCCACCCCCGGAGGACCGACCAGACAGAGCACGGGGCCTTTGACCCGGCGTACTCGAGCCTGCACCGCGAGATATTCGATGATTCGTTCCTTGACCTCGGCTAGACCATAGTGGTCTTCATCGAGTATCTGTTGTGCTGCAGACAAATCCCGTCTCACCCGGCTGCGTTGTTTCCAGGGAATGTTGACCATCCAGTCGAGATAGCTGCGCACCACGGTCGCTTCTGCGGACATGGGTGACATGAGCTTGAGCTTGTTGAGTTCGGTCAGCGCCTTTGTTTTGGCTTCCTTGGACATGCCGTTGTTTTCGATCTTGTCCTTCAGCTCTTCAATCTCGTTGGGCGCTTCCTCTAACTCACCCATTTCTTTCTGAATCGCCTTCATCTGTTCGTTCAGATAATATTCGCGTTGGCTCTTCTCCATCTGTTTCTTGACCCGACCACGGATTCGCTTTTCCATCTCAAAGACATCGATCTCGGAATGCATCAAGGTAAGCAAGACCTCGATTCGATCTTTGAGGTCAAACGATTCGAGCACGGTCTGCTTGTCAGTGATCTTCAGAGTCATTTGGGCGGCGATGGTATCAACCAGCCTTGCCGGGTCATCAATGCTCGAAAGCGAAGAAAGTACCTCCTGTGTCACTTTCTTGCTGACCTTGACGTATTGCTCAAACTGATTCATGACGGTGCGGACCTGACCCTCGCCTTCCCGTCCATCACTCTCCGGCTCCGAGAATAACTCCACATCTGCGACGATGAAGTCGGCCTCCTTCTCTTCTTTGTCGAGTGTGTCGAGTGACAGGATGCGTGCGCGCTGCCCGCCCTCCACGAGAACTTTGACTGTGCTGTCTGGAAGTTTGAGCAGTTGCAGAATTGTCGCGACGCAACCAACCTCGAAAAGATCACCGGCATTTGGATCGTCGACATCCGCCTCTCGTTTGGCAACAAGCAGTATCTGCTTGTCGTTCGACATCGCCGCATCGAGCGCACGAATCGAACTCTCGGTGCCCACGAACAGTGGGTGAACGCCATGGGGATATACCACCATGTCGCGTAACGGAAGAACAGGAATCTGGGTTGAGCTGGTAACGGTCACTAAACTTTTGCCTCGCTTTATCTGCTTACAATGCAAACGCTTAAGCTAGCGTGAATGGGTGGGAGACATTGTGCAACGATTGTAGTGCTTGTGTTGAGGCAATGTCAGTGGCGTGGTGCCGGGTGTGATGCCAGTCGCCGTCTCGCGTCCGGCACCCAACGGAGCGCCACTTGGGTCAATCTTTTGGCGCAGCTCGTACCTTGTCGACGTTTTCGTACATCAACATCGGTTGGCTTTCACCTTTGATAACGCTTTCGTCGATAACCACTTTGCTGACCGATTCCGAAGAGGGCAAGTCGAACATCGTGTCGAGCAAGACGGCTTCAAGAATTGATCTCAAGCCCCGTGCACCGGTTTTGCGCTCCATGGCCTTTTGCGCAATAGCTTGCAAAGCATCTTCCCGGAAATCTACTTCGACACCCTCCATGTCGAAAAGCTTGGAGTACTGCTTGGTGAGCGAGTTCTTCGGCTCGGTGAGAATCTGTACAAGCGCCTCGGTGTCGAGTTCTTCGAGTGTAGCGACGACGGGTAAGCGACCGACGAACTCCGGAATGAGCCCATAACGGATGAGATCCTCCGGCTCTACCTGGCGCAGCGTGTCGCCTATGTTGGTGCGATCCGATTCGCCTTTGACCTCAGCAGCAAAGCCAATGCCGGACTTGTCGGAACGTTCTATGATCACTTTTTCCAGACCCGCAAATGCCCCACCACAGATGAACAGAATATTACCTGTGTCTACCTGCAGAAATTCCTGCTGGGGATGCTTGCGCCCACCCTGGGGGGGAACGGACGCGATCGTACCTTCGATGAGTTTCAACAATGCCTGTTGCACACCTTCCCCGGAGACGTCGCGGGTGATTGAAGGGTTGTCCGATTTGCGGGAAATCTTGTCGATCTCGTCGATATAAACGATGCCTACCTGTGCGCGTTCCACATCGTAATCACACTTCTGCAGGAGTTTTTGAATGATGTTCTCAACGTCCTCGCCTACGTACCCCGCTTCGGTGAGGGTAGTCGCATCGGCGATGGTAAATGGGACGTCTAATAGTCGCGCCAGTGTCTCGGCCAGTAGCGTCTTACCGCTTCCTGTCGGGCCGATCAGCAGGATATTGGATTTCGAGAGCTCGACATCATCTTTCTTGCCGCTGTAGTTCAGCCGCTTGTAGTGATTGTAAACGGCAACCGACAGTACTTTTTTTGCGTGCACTTGACCGATGACGTATTCATCCAGAATGTCACAGATCTCCCGGGGAACAGGTAGCCGTTCGCCCTCACTGTTCTTGCCCCCTTCGGAGACCTCTTCGCGAATGATGTCATCACACAACTCGACACATTCATCACAAATGAACACCGAGGGACCGGCGATGAGTTTGCGTACTTCGTGTTGGCTCTTGCCGCAAAATGAGCAATACAGGAGTTTGCCTGAATCGTCGCCTTTGCCGCTGTCATCCGCCATAGATACCTCTACCAAGAACCTGGTGACATTACCATGCGTGCTTCGCTGAGATTTTGCAAGTCTGCCATGTAAGGGGTTATACAGCAAAAATACATACGAAATACCAAATGCTACTCGCCCACCACTTTGGCTAACTTCTTGCGCGGCTCCTTAACCAGGTCCACCAAACCATAGTCTACAGCCTCCTCAGGCCCCATCCAGTAATCTCGATCGGTGTCTGTAGCGATACGTTCGATGGGTTGTCCGGTATGATCTGCAAGGAGCTGATTGAGTCTTTCCCGCATGAGCAGAATCTCTTTTGCCTGGATCTCTATATCCGCTGCTACGCCACGCGAGCCTCCCGACGGTTGATGAATCATCATTCGCGAGTTCGGCAGCGTGTGACGTTTGCCAGGAGCACCAGCCGCCAGCAGAAACGAGCCCATGCTCGCAGCCTGACCGATACACATTGTGCTCACATCACAGCGCACAAATTGCATCGTGTCGTATATAGACATTCCCGCGGTTACCGATCCGCCGGGAGAATTGATGTATAGAGAGATATCCTTGTCCGGATTCTCAGACTCTAGAAAAAGCAATTGAGCGACTACCAGGTTTGCCACGTGATCGTCCACAGCACCTACCATGAACACAATTCTATCTTTCAGCAGCCGCGAATAGATGTCGTAGGAGCGTTCACCGCGCGCAGACTGTTCCACGACCATCGGGACCAGGCCAAGATTTTTAGTTGGGGTGGGGATGTGATCTACAATATCCGTCATCGTTTTCTCCGTCGAATCTGATCTTGAAAATTAGCTTGCTGTTTTTTCCGGTACCGTACCAGGCGATGCCGTATCAGTATCGGTTGCTGGTTCTGAGGACTGCTCTTCGCCATCCGCTGCGGCGCTTTCCGGGCGAGATATCGCGGTTCCGGCAATAATGTCGGAGTAGTTGCTCGGCACGACTTCAACGACCGCGTGTTCCACGACATGATCGACCACCTTGTCCTCCAGAACCGCTACCTCTATTTGCTGCAACTGTTCGGCATTACCGTAATAGTAGTTAATCACCTGTTGCGGCTCGGCATAGGGTTCCGCCAAGGCCTCAATGCGTTCCCGCACGTTATCCGCGTCTGCTGAGAGTTCTGCGGTTGCCACGATCTGGTTGACGATCAGTCCGACCATGACCCGCTTTTCAGCCTGTTCCTTAAAAAATTCATCCGGCAGGCTTGGCTCGTTCTCGGCCGATCCAAAAGAACGCATCTGCTGCAACATCTGATCTTTCAGAACATGAATTTCTCGATGTACCAGGGCGCTGGGTAATTGGGTGTCATGCAGTTCGCCGAGCCGATCCATGACCTGGCTCTTAACCTGGCTGCGGACCGCAGCGTCCATCTCGCGCTGCATGTTCTGGCGTACGTCGTCGCGAAATGCCTCGAGCCCTCCCTCTTCGATTCCGAATGCGGTAAAAAACTCCTCGTTAAGCTCTGGTAGCTTTGCTTCTTCCACCGATTTGACTTTGATTTTGAACGTGGTCGTTTTGCCCTGTAATTCTTCGGCCCGATAGTCTTCAGGAAATACCGCATCGAACTCGTACTCGCTACCGGCGGTTTGGCCACGCACACCTTCATCAAAATCTTCGATCATCTGTCCGGCGCCGATGATAAACTTCATATCTTCCCCGCTGCCCCCGGCAAACGTCTCGCCATCGAGATAACCGGTGAAATCCAGCGTCACCTGGTCATCGTCTCGAGCCCCACGCTCAACGCTCTCCCAGGTTTTGCGCTGATCGCGCAGGCGATCAACCATATCGTCGATGTCTGCAGTGGTGATTTCCGCTTCCGGCTTTTTGACTTCAACCTTTGCCAGGTCCGTCACTTCCACCTTGGGAAAAACCTCGAAGGTTGCGGTGAACTCGAAATCAACCCCCGGGGCCATCTTGACCACCTCGAGATTCGGTGCCCCTGCAGGGGAAAGGTCTTCCTCCTGAACCGCTTCGACAAAGCTCGATTGCATGAGTTCTCCGGCAACCTCAGCCCGCACGGCCTGACCGTAACGGCGACGTACCTCTTTCATGGGTACCTTGCCGGGACGAAACCCGGGCAGGCGTACCTGATTGGCTGCCTTTCCGAGCCGTTCGGTGATCTGACCTTCGAACGTCTCGGAAGGTACCGAAATAGTCAAGCGACGCTCGAGCCCGGTCATAGTCTCAACAGATATCTGCATTACGGGTTTCTTAAGCTCCGTTCTATCTTAACAAGGGTAGTACTCTTTCTATCTCAGCCGAAACGCACCCTTGTATAGCCTTGTAACTCGCAGGAGACGTTCTCTTCTACCTTGCGGCGTCTCACGAAAAATGGGGTGGACGATGGGGCTCGAACCCACGACCGCCGGGATCACAACCCGGAGCTCTACCAACTGAGCTACGCCCACCAAAATAACAGTGCAGCACTCCTG
>SMUZ01008098.1_pt1 | contig 14003 bp, 12 predicted proteins | sample 2456421 | NCBI WGS metagenome assembly SMUZ01 (sample SAMN11095932, study PRJNA526329) | marine sediment metagenome | biome: Marine sediment; feature: Surficial sediment; material: Deep marine sediment; isolation source: Hadal surficial sediment | place: Pacific Ocean | collected 2014-11 | depth... | reverse complement strand
GGCCATTGCCCGCTATGTCGAGACCGTGGCGCCCGGGGCGGTGTGTGTCCTGTACACGCACGCAGTGGATGAGGCACGACTGGTCGCCTGGCAGGTCTCGTCGCCCAGGGACGAGTTCCTGTTGCGGGGCGTGTCGATACCGCTGGGCGACCGGTTGACCGGCTGGGTCGGCGTCAACCGCGAAACGATCCTCAACTCGGACCCGGGTCTCGACCTCGGGAGTATGGCCGAGGCGTGGCACCCGCGGCTGCGCAGCTGCTTCGCCACGCCGCTCGTCTGGAACGACACCTTGTTCGGTGTGCTCAGTGTCTATTCCCCGGACCAGCAGGGGCTCAGCCGCCGGCAGACTCAGACGGTGACGCTGCTCGCGACCGAGGGTCTCCAGCAACTGTCCGACGGCAACGTCGAACCGGTCGCCTCGGTCCCGGCGCTCGGACCGCGTCCGCTGCCGGCCCCCCGTCCCAGAAGCGTCTCGGTGTCCGCCTAGCAGCCCGTGGTACACGTCCCGCTGCATTCGGCCGGCGCTGCATCCGTCCTGCCTGCGCCAGCCGCCGCCCGGCCCATGCCTGTCCGGGCTATGGCCAGGTCTCGCCGAAGCCGTGGCGACGGCGGATTGTGCCTCGGTCGAATACTGCCGGTCTGCTCCTTCGTCTTGCCTTGCAGGGGCCCGGCGCGGCGTCGATCTCGACGACCCGCGGTGCGACGCGCGACGTTCACCACGGACTGCTAGGCGTCGCCATCTTCCCGGCGCCAGGCGTATACTGGCGGTCCATGCACAACGACGCGCTCGGTTCAGCCGGCCTGCTGGTGGCGGTGCTGCTCACGACGGTCTCGCCGGTCAGCGCACACACGGGCACCGCCGACGGCGAGTGGCCCACCTTCGGCAGCGACCTCCGTCATACCCGCTGCGCGCCCCAGACCGACTCGCCGATGCGCTGTGCGCTCGACAGCGTCCGATCTCTGGTCGTTGCCATCAGCGGCGGCAGCTCTCCGGGCGAGCCGGTCGCCGTCAGGCTACCGGAAGGGTAGCGGCCAGGGAATGGCGGAGACACGGTCGGGTGAGGGAGCCACGGTTGACGGTTTTCGTAGTTTCCTGCTCCTCCTCTTCGTCATCGGAGTGGTCGGCACCGGCGCGGAGCTGTTGCTGCTCGGGCATACCGAGGATCTCTGGCAGTGGGTGCCGCTCATGCTGATGGCGGCCAGCCTCGTCACGCTTGGCTGGCGGGTGGTGGCTCGAGGGTCCACTAGTCTGCGCATCTTCCAGGGCACGACGATCCTGTTTGTGCTGAGTGGCGTTGTCGGGTTGTGGTTGCACTACCATGGCAACGCGGAATTCGAACTGGAGATGTATCCTGCTCTACAGGGGTTCGAGCTGTTTTGGGAGTCGGTGACCGGGGCCACGCCGGCCCTGGCCCCCGGCACCATGGTCGAGCTCGGACTACTGGGTTTGGTGTACACCTACCGGCACCCGGCATTCGGCAACGTATAACGCGCAACGAACGACGGAACTGACTCCGTGGAGAACTGAGGGGACGACGATGCGTGACACGACGAGAGCGGTTCGTCTGGCGGTGTCGCCCATGGCGCTCGTGCTCGTGCTGGGGCTGGCAGCCGGCGCGTGGGCCCAAGTCGGTGACAGCGGTGGGGTGGTGAACCCAAACCTGGCGGGCGCGGACGAGCTGCGCGGGCTGCCCCACCTGACGGGGCCGATCGTGGATGGCCTGATGGAGCGCCGACCGTTTCTGAGCATGACCGACCTCCAGGCCTACCTCAGTCCGTCCCTGAGTGCGGATCAGCTCACGGAGCTCTACCCGCGGCTGTTCGTGCCGATCAATTTGAACACGGCGTCGCGGAGGGAGATCCTGCTGGTGCCTGGCGTGGGTGACCGCATGGCGCACGAGTTCGAGGAGTACCGCCCGTATCGGGCGCTGGCACAGTTCCGTCGCGAGATCGGAAAGTACGTCGACGACGACGAAGTAACGCGGTTCGAGCGGTACGTGTTCGTGCCGATCAACCTGAACAACGCGAGCGACGAGGACATCCTGACCATTCCGGGGCTGGGCCGGCGGATGCTGCACGAGTTCAAGGAGTATCGGCCTTACCGCGCGATAGAGCAGTTTCGACGGGAGATCGGCAAGTATGTCGACGACGACGAGGTGGCGCGGTTCGAGCGCTACGTCGTCGTGGAGTAGCCCCCCTGGATGTCTTCAGTCCGCCTCTGCCTGCTCGGGCTCGTATGGGCCTCGGTCGCGACCGCCGGGCAGGTCCCGACCGAACCGGACGCGATGTTCGACGCCTTCTGCGCCGTCTGTCACGGAGAAGACGGCCGCGGGCAGGTGGAGAACCCGGCGATCGACAGCGAGCCGATGGACTTCACCGACTGTGCGGTCGCGACTCCGGAGCCGGATGGGGACTGGGACCTCGTCATCACCCGCGGCGGGATGGCCGCCGGTCTCTCCTCAGAGATGCCATCCTACGGCGACGCGCTGACCGGCGAGCAGATCCAGGCACTGATCGGCTACATCCGCGGCTTCTGCGCCGAACCGGGCTGGCCGATCGGCACGTTGAACTTTCCGCGACCGATCTTCACCGAGAAGGCGTTTCCGGAGAACGAGTTCCTGCTGCTGCCCGAATTCTCCAGCGGCGCTGACGGCGTCACGGAGCTCGCTCTGCAGGTGATCTACGAGCGTCGGCTCGGCCGGCGCGGGCATGTCGAGGTGCGGTTTCCCTTCGAGAGCGTCTCGGCGGCCGGTGAGCGTCGTTCGGGCCTCAGTGACGTCAAGCTGGCCGGTAAGTATGTGGTCAACACAGATCGCGCGATGACACGAATCACCACGGTCGGACTCGAGGTCAGCCTGCCGACCGGCGATGAGGACGACGGTCTCGGTCACGGGACGGCAGTGTTCGAGCCGTATCTGGCGTTCGGGACGACCCTTGGCGACCTGTATCTCCAGACACAGCTGAAGGTCGAATCGCCCGCACGCGACCCGGTGTCGGGCGCGGAGCTCGGCTACAACGTCTATGTCGGGTTCGATGTCTCGGAGTTCCTGACGACCTGGACGGTGGGATTGGAGCTGAACGGCGAGGGCCGCGATCTCGCCGTCACGCCGCAGCTGCGCAAGGGGCTGACACGCACCGGCGCCATTGCGGTCGCCGGCGGTGTCCAGATCCCGTTGACCAACCGCGACGTCCGACGGGCACGCTGGGTCGGCTACTTCCTCTGGGAATACCTGGACCCGGTCTTCGCCGTGAAGAACTGAGGATCACGATGCCCGACCGACGTAGGAAGGGGGGGGTGTTGCCGGTTCCGGGGCTTCGCAGCTCGGGTGCGGCGACGCTCCCACCTGAATGTGGTCTGCCGGAAGCCCGCGTGCCGCGTCGAGTTGCCGCGTCGAGCGCACATGGTGACGCTCTACACGAGAGTAAAAACCCCTTTCACGCAGTCTGATAAAGACCGACAATACCTGTGGGGGACAACTCGTGAACTCGACGACACGCGGCCGGTTGTTCTGGATGGTCCTGGTGATCATGGTGGTGCTGATCTGGAACCTCTCGTCCCAGTTCCAGACCGGAGATACGCCGATCAACTTCAGCGAGTTCATCCGGTGGGTGGACACCGGTCAAGTCGACCGCGTCGAGATTACCGGCAACGAGATCGTCGGGACCTCGACAAGCGGCGAGCGGTTCCGCACCTACGCTCCGCCCCAGTACGAGGGGCTGGCCAACAAGCTCATCGACCAGAACGTCGCGGTCCAGGCGCGGGAGGCGGCGGCGAGCCCCTGGGTGACCCTGTTGTACTCCTGGGCGCCGATCCTGCTGATCATCGGCTTCTTGGTGTTCTTCATGCGGCAGGCCCAGAGCGGCGGCAACATGGCGCTGTCGTTCGGCAAGAGCCGAGCCAAGCTGTCATCGAGCACGGAGAAGAAGGTGACGTTCAAGGACGTCGCCGGTGTCGACGAGGCAAAGGAGGAGCTGCAGGAGATCATCGAGTTTCTCCGGGAGCCGCAGAAGTTCCAGAAACTGGGTGGCCGGCTCCCGAAGGGCGTCCTGCTGATGGGGGCCCCGGGGACCGGGAAGACCCTGCTGGCGCGGGCCGTCGCCGGCGAGGCCAGCGTGCCGTTTTTCTCCATCAGCGGGTCGGACTTCGTGGAGATGTTCGTGGGAGTCGGCGCCTCGCGGGTCCGCGACCTGTTCGAGCAGGGGAAGAAGAACGCGCCGTGCATCGTGTTCATCGACGAGATCGACGCGGTGGGCCGTCATCGCGGCGCCGGTCTGGGCGGCGGCCACGACGAGCGGGAGCAGACACTGAACCAGCTGCTGGTCGAGATGGACGGGTTCGAGTCGAACGAAGGGGTCATTCTCATCTCGGCGACCAACCGTCCCGACGTGCTGGACCCGGCGCTGTTGCGGCCCGGGCGCTTCGACCGCCGGATCATCGTGAACCGGCCGGACGTCAAAGGCCGGGAGGGTATTTTCGGGGTCCACACCCGCAAGATCCCGCTGGCGGACGATGTCGACCTGCACGTGCTGGCGCGGGGCACGGTCGGCTTCTGTGGCGCGGATCTGGCGAACCTCGTCAACGAGGCGGCGCTCAACGCGGCGCGCTACAACCAGAAGACCGTGATGATGCAGGACTTCGAGTTCGCCAGGGACAAGGTCATGATGGGCTCGGAGCGCCGGTCACTCATCATCACCGACGAGGAGAAGCAGGTCACGGCGATTCACGAAGCGGGTCACGCCCTGTTGGGTACCGTGCTGGAACACGCCGACCCGGTTCACAAGGTCACGATCATCCCGAGAGGCCAGACGCTCGGTGTCACGCAGCAGTTGCCGGTCGACGACAAACACAATTATTCGACTCTGTATCTGCATGACCAGATCGCGGTGCTGCTCGGTGGCCGTATCGCCGAGGAGATCACCAACGCGGCGGTGACGACCGGCGCCGCTAACGACTTCGACCGGGTCACCGACCTCGCCCGCCGGATGGTCTGCGAATGGGGTATGAGTGAGGCCGTCGGGCCGCTGACTTTCGGCCGGAAGGAGGAACAGATCTTCTTGGGTCGGGACTTCGCGCAGCAAAAAACCTACAGCCAGAAAACCGCGAGGACGATCGACCAGGAGATCAAGCGGATCGTCACCGAGGACTACGACCGCGCCCGCTCGATTCTCACGGAGAAGAAGAGCGCGCTCCTCCAGATCGCCGAGGAGTTGCTGACCCGCGAGGTGCTCACCGGCGCCGAGGTCACGCGGATCGTCTCGGGCCTGCCGCTTGCGGAGCCGGTCGAGGCCGCGCCAGTCGCGTCGGATCAGCCCACCAGCCCGGAGACGGAGACGGATCGGGCGCCGGTCGGGCCGTCGCTCAGCAAGCCGGTGCCGCAGGAATAGGGTGCTCCGCTGACCGGCCAGTACGTCTGTTCCGAGTCACCCACTTCGATACCGCGGTAGCCGAAGGGGGTGAACAGCTCGTCCAGCGCGTCGGAGGTGGTGATGTCGGGACGGGGAGCCATGCATTCCGGTGGGATGCAACAGCGCCCGAATGCCACGCTGTCTCGCGATTACTGCACGAATTTGTCCCGCCTTGCCCCGCCCATCAAATCGAACAGCGACGAGAGCCGCGAGCTGATCACCAGATAGGTCCCTCCGCGACTCGCCGTGGAATTGAGCAGCGAACCAGGATTGCTGAACCCATGCGAGCTGTACCCGATCCCAACTCGGACGTCTCGCGACACCCAGGCACCGAATTCGACCGCACCGATCGCCTGCCGTGGTGCCAGCGCCGCCTCCTTCACAAGACGTACTTCCGCTGCAATGTCGAACCGTCGTGTCACGCGCTGCTGCAGTCGTGTCTGGAAGAAGGTCGCATGTCGACGGGATTCTCCACCTGTGGACGGTAGCCGGACGGCCGCCCAGCGTGTATAGGATTCCAGACCTGGCCTGAGCAGGACATAGCCGTCCATGGACAGTTCGTCGGTCCGTCCCGGCCGGAGCGCGAATGCCTCGGTACCCCGTGAGGTTCCCCGATCGTAGCTGAAGAGCAGGGCAACCCGATCCGACTGGCGTGGACGGACGGCAACCGCCACCTGCCCATCGGACACGCGGCCGGTTCCAGCAGTGGCGACCTCCGCCAACCGGTATCTGGCCAGCACGGAAATGTCCGAGGTCAGACGTCCGACTCCACCGAGACTGACAATATGCTCGGATACCGACCGCCGCCGCAGCTCATATCGAGCCGTCGTGCGCAGATCGTCATTCTTGATATACACGATGCCGAATGAACCACCCACGTAGCCTTCGCCGCTGCCGGCAAGATGCACGCCGTGGTCCAGAGACCAATCTAGCGACAGACCCTTGCGGACCGGGATGCTCGTCAGCAGTCCCAGTACGGCAAAGCTGTCGGTGCCGTTGATCGTCGACTCCAACGTGTACCGGTTGTTGAGACTCGTATACCGGCCCAGGCGTGAGGCCACGCCGATGGCGGTCTCTCTGGTCGACAGCGGCGATGATGAGAGTCCGCCTGCTTCGACACCACTGATCGGGATGATCGGCGCCGAGGAGAACCGCTGCGTGACGTACAGCTCATTGCCCGGTGTCATGGTCACCCTGGCCCCAAGGATCGTCTGGTTGGGGTACGTCGGGTCGGCAGTGCCCAGGTTCTGCTCGCGGGTGATCGAGGTCTGCAGACGCTCGACCGGCGACCACTCCGCTCCGGCCGACAGCAGCCTGGATGTGACCGTGTGACTGGCCTTGCGATCATCGAACCAGCGACCATCGAGTCCTACGTGTGCCTGCAGCATGTCGTTGAACTGGTGCGCAACGCGCGCGCCGACCGTCCGTCTGGTGTTCTCGACAAGGCGGTTTCGGTTGAACTCCACTTCAAAGCCAAGGGTCACCCGGGTGGCGCCTGCCACCCGGGTCTCGACAGACGCGCTGCCGAATCGCTGGCCCGGCACCGTCACCTGACCATAAGGATTCAGGAAGTCCTCGTCGGTGCTGGCGTAGCTACCTCGGACCACCACAGCGCGGTTGAACCACGGCTGCTCGCCTCCGCGATCGGCGTCCCGGTAAATCTTGGGTCAGGGATGAACCCCGTTCGGGGGCGAGAGTCGTGTCGGCGCAACGCAATCATGACGGCAACGCGGTTCTGCGTCGGCCGCGACTCAACACGGCGCAGCTGGGCGAGATCCTCGTGAAGGCCAGGGTCGTGGAAGAGGATACGATCAAACGCGTGATCGTCCGGCGCTACGAGGTCATCTCGCTCAGGTGCGAAGGAGAGGTCTGTGGATAGTGATGCTCGAAATGGCGGAGAGAGTGGGATTCGAACCCACGGTAGAGTTTCCCCTACACACGCTTTCCAAGCGTGCTCCTTCAACCGCTCGGACATCTCTCCGCATGAGGATGAGCGGCCTCGGCAGCAGTTTATCACGCCGATTTCCCGACTCGCCACCGAGGTGGCGCGGGCCAGAGCGCGCCCTTGATCGGTCCTTGGCCCGGCGATAGACTGAGACATCTCCGGTCGGGCATCGTGTCCGGAGGCGTGGCCCGACGGACTGGTGACGGGTCGCAGCGCGGCCCGGACCCTGTGCAATCTCAGCCTACGAACCGCGTCAGGGCCGGAAGGCAGCAGCGCTAAGTAGTTCACTGATATGTGCCGCAGGCTTTTCCGGGTCGCGGCTGGGACCCGCCACCCACCCACTTCGTCACCAATGTCCCCATGGCCTACCAGGTAATCGCCCGCAAGTGGCGGCCGCAACGGTTCGAGGACGTCATTGGCCAGCGTGGTGTCACCCAGACCCTGTGCAACGCCATCCGGAAGGATCGTCTCGCGCAGGCGTTTGTCTTCGCGGGACCGCGGGGTGTTGGCAAGACCACGACCGCGCGCATTCTGGCCCGGGCGCTCAACTGTGTCACCGGGCCGACCGTGGATCCGTGTGGCGAGTGCGACGCCTGCCGCGAGATCGCCGAAGGCCGCGACATCGACGTGCTCGAGATCGATGCCGCCACGCACACCCAGGTCGAGAACGTCCGCGAGGTGATCATCGCCGGACTGGCGATTACGCCGGTGCGCGACCGCTTCAAGGTGTTCATCATCGACGAGGTGCATCAGCTCTCGTCGAGCTCGTTCAATGCGCTGCTCAAGTCGGTCGAGGAGCCGCCACCCCACGTCGTCTTCATCATGGCCACGACCTTGATCGACAAGATTCCGGACACGATCCTGTCGCGGTCGCAGGTGTTCGAGTTCCGCACGATTGGCACGACCGCCATTGCTGACCAGCTGCGTGTCATCACGGCGGCCGAGAACGTCGCTATTGACGATGCCGGGCTGGCGCTCATCGCGCGGTCGGCTGAGGGCAGCATGCGTGACGCGCAGAGCGCGCTCGACCAGGTGATTGCCTTCGCGGGCGAGTCGGTCACGGTCGAGGAGGTGTCCACTGTGCTGGGGCTGGTCGGCCGGGACGCCGTGTTCGACATGGCGGAGACGGTCGCCGACGAGACGGCGCCGCGGGTGTTCGAGCTGGCCGGCCGTTTCATGGAGGCCGGATACGACCTGCGGTCGGTCTGCCGCGAGCTGTCGCGGCTGGTGCGCGACCTGCTGGTGCTGAAGGTGGACCCGGGTCGGATCACCGACCCGGAGATTGCCACCGATGCCGAACGCGATCGGCTCGAGGCGCTGGCGACGCGGTTCTCGCGAGAGGACCTGCTGCGTGGGTTCGACGTGCTGTCGCGGGTCGAGTTCGAGATCCGGACCGCGACACAACCACGCTACAACTTCGAGGTGGCGATGCTCCGTTGGATGCATCTGCGCAAGCTGGTGCCGTTGACCGAGCTGATCGACGGGCTCGAGCAGCCGCCGCCGCCGGCGCCCGGTGCGGAACAGGGCCGCTCACCGCGGGCAGAGCGCCCGGTGGCGACTTCGAGCCGGGCCTCGTCGCGGCCGGTGCCTCCGGCGACACGCCGGTCCGCCACATCCGGAGCCGCGGCTCCGGAATCTCGACGCGTGCAGACGCCGGATGCGCCGGCCAGTGTTCCGGCTCCAGAGCAGGGTACCGTCGAGCGGCCGGTCGACGCCAAGGCGGCGTTTCTGGCCGAGCTGAAACGGACGAAGAAGTTCTTCCACGGCACGGTCGTGGCGCAGGCGCAGCGGGTGGAGGTCGACGACCGGCGCGTCACCTTCGTCTTCACCGCGGCGCAACGTACGCTGGCCCAGCAGGTGGATAACAGCCGTCCCTGGCTCGAAGCGATGGCGACGCGCACCATGGGGCGGAAGATGACGGTGGGCGCGCGCAAGGTCGCCGGGCCCGGGCCGGCGGTGACGGCGAGCTCGGAACCGGGGGACGCGGCGGAGGCTCGCCAGCCGACACTCGAGACGGTGACGTCCCGCGAGCCGCCAGCCGACGCAGAGCCGCCGCCGCCGACCGAGCCACCGCCCGACCTCGACCTCTCGCCGGTCCAGCCGACCGGCCCGGTCACCGAGCCCGCGCAGCCGACGAAGACGTCCGACGACCTGCTCTCGCAGGCGATGGGCGACCAGGCCGTGCAGACGATGCTCGAGGTGTTCCCTGCTGAGATCAACGACGTCGAGGAATTGTGAGCCTCGAGACAACCACGATAACAAGGTCCTTCAGGGCCGCCACGAGCTGACCATGAACATCCAGAAGATGATGCAACAGGCGCAGCAGATGCAGGAGAGCCTGCAGCGGCAGCTGAAACAGACGAAGGTCGAGGCGACCGCCGGCGGCGGGATGGTCACCGTGGTCATGAACGGCGTCAAGGAGATACAGAGTCTGACGATCGACCCCGAGGTAGTGTCGAGAGATGACGTCGAGATGCTGCAAGATCTCATCGTGGCCGCCATCACCGACGCGCAGCGGCGCGCCGACGACCTGGTGTCGCAGCAGATGGGCGGCATGATGGGCGGGCTCAAGATCCCCGGGCTGACATGAACCAACTCGAGCCGCTCGTCCGCCTGACCGAGCAGCTCCAGCGGCTGCCCAGCATCGGACCCAAGAGTGCGCAACGCCTGGCTTTTCACCTGCTGAAACAGCCGCGTGAGGAGGTCGATCAGTTGTGCGACGCGATCCGCGACGTCAAGGAGCTGATCAGCTACTGCTCGATCTGCTCGAACATCACCGACCGCGACCCCTGCTTCTACTGCACCGACCACAGCCGAGACCGGCGGATCATCTGCGTGGTCGAAGACCCGCACAACGTCGCCTCCATCGAGAGGACCCGCGAATTCAAGGGGGCCTATCACGTGCTGATGGGGGCGCTGTCGCCGCTGAAGGGCATCGGACCCGATGACCTCCACATCACAGGGCTGCTCGAACGGGTCGGTATCGGCGATGTGAACGAGGTGATCCTGGCGACCAACCCGAACGTGGAAGGGGAGGCCACGGCCATCTATCTGGCCAAGCTGCTCAAGCCGCTCGGTGTGCGCGTGACCCGGATCGCCATGGGGGTGCCGGTCGGCAGCGACCTCGAGTACGCCGACGACATCACCTTGCTGAAAGCGATGGAGGGCCGTCACGAGATGTGAGACGGGACGCCCTCAGGAGGCAGGAGGAAGCTGGCCTGTCCGCCCGTAGCCTTGGCGAAGGCGGGAGGGCTGTGCCAGCTTTCAGTCACGAAAGATCTCCTCCAGCACACGCGTCGTGGCCGGCGCCCGCCGTGCGCCGTCCTCCGTCGCCAGCTCGGCCCGCAGCCGGGTGAGACTGGCCTCGTCATCCACGTCGTACCAGTCGCCAAGCAGGTCCACCCTCAGACCACACCGGTCTGCCGCCGCGACCGTGTCGGCGCGCGCCCACGCGGTGCTCCACCGGATGCCGGTGAAGAGGTCGGGGACCGCCGCGTGGCCCGGCCTGGCCGCGAGGCCGATCAGGTAATAGCCCCCGTCGTTCGCCGGGCCGAGCACCACCCGGTCGTCGGACGCCCGCAGTCGGTCGAGCGCTTCGACGACACGCTGGGCGGGCAGCGTGGGCAGGTCCGACCCGATCATCACCACCGGGGAAAACCCGTCTCGAAAGAGATCCTCGAACACGCCACGTTCCCGGTCGCCGAGGTCGGCACCGCGTTGCGGCATCAACTGGTCTGCGCCCACGCCCGCTTTGACGAATCCACTGGTCCCACCGTCCTCGGTGTAAGCAACCCGGACCGTGACCCCGTCGATCATCCCGCAGCCGGCAACGACGTCGGCGAGGAACGCGGCGTAGAGCCGCCGCCGGTCGTGCTCGTCGGGCAGGACCCCGGCCAGCCGGGTCTTCGGCGGGCGGCGGCCTTCGGGCGACCGGGCCATCACCACGACGGCGGCCCCTCTCGTCGCCCCACCGGCCAACTCGTCCTGGCGGGTGGCGACACGCGCCGTCCCAGCGTCGGCAATCGCGCGCCGCACCGAGAGCCCCCGGCGGACCAGCAACCCGACCCCGGCCGTCATCCAGACCAGCATCCGCGCCTTGCGCACGATCGCGAGCGTCACCCCGGCGGCGGTGCCGAAACCGAGCTGCTCGGCTAACGCGGCGGTGCCCGCCTCGTCCACCCCGATGCGCATCGGTACCGGCTTGAACAGCGTGGTGATGAACCGGTTCGTCGATTCGAACACGAACGCGTCGAGCAGGGTTGGCGCGATGTCGCTGATGCGCGAGAGGACGATGTAAATCTCCAGAATTGCCAGCGCGTGGAACGAGAGCTCCCAGCATGCCAGCCTGACCAGCCGACCCGGTTCTCGCGGGTAGAGCGCGTAGACGCGGTCTTCCACCCGGCGCACGCGTTCGGCCCATCGCGCGACGAGCCGCGGCGCCAGCCTCCGCCGTCCCACCAGCTCGACCAGCTTGCTCGCGACCCGCATCTGCCGCCAGATGACCGCGTGGACGAGGGAGATGAGGACGATCAGCGCGGCGACCAGTCCGACGCTGGCCAGCCACCAGGTGTCGACGGTGCGCAGCCGCAACACCAGCGCCAGCGCCCCGCCGGCGATGACGAGCGCCGCCGACAGCGTATAGAAGAGGTTCTCGATCGCCAGCGCCGCCAGCGTCCGCGACACCGGCTCGCGGTCTCGCACGAACAGCGCCTTGGCCGGTTCGCTGATGAGCAGGCTGAGTGGGGTCAGGTTGCCCAGCGTGTCGCCCGCCACCACCGCCTGGAAGGCGCGACCCGGTGTCAGCCGGTGCGCGCCTTCGAGACAGCCCCGCCAGGCCATCCCCCTGACCGCGAAGCGAAGCCCCCCCAGCGCAACGACCACCAGAAACAACCACCCGAGACGCCCGATGCCGGTGGCGATCTCGCCGACACCGACCCGTTGCACGTAGTAGACGAAGAGCGCCACGCCCAGCACGGCGGCGGCGACACCACCTGGCGACACGCGGTGGGCAGCTCGTGGCGTAAGTCCAGCTGCATTCGGCAGGCGCTGCATCCCGTCTGGCTGCGTTTCTCCTCGGTCGAATACTACCCGGTATTCTCCCGTGTCTTGCCAGCCGCGCGCATCTCCAGTCTCGGTGCGACACTGGACGGTCACCACGGACTGTCAGGCCGGCCGTCGGTCGGTTCGTCCGTCATGCCAGGTCCAAGCGTTTCAACACGTGTGCGAACAGGATGCTCCAGTTTCGCCCTCCCCCCCTGCGCGCCCTGAGCTGAGCACGCCGCAGCCGAAGAGGGCCCGAGGTGAGGGTTCAGGAGCCTTTCCGCTCAAACGCGTCTCCGGATACTTGCGACGGCGCCCTGCGTCCCGGCATAATGGCCGGATGCTCTTCGCGCCGTCGCAGATCCCAGTGGCGATCATGCTTCTTGCGGCCGGGCTATTGTCCTGTTTCATGGGCTACCGGCTGTTCCGGTGGCTGCTGGGGATCTACGGCTTCGTCGGCGGCGCCTACCTGACGTCGCTCTTCGTCGACGCCCTGGAACCGTGGGCGGCCGCGGCCACGATCGTCGGGGGCGGACTGGCCGGTGCGGTGTTCCTGCTCCTGGTGTATCTGGCCGGCGTGGCCATCCTCGGGGCAGGGCTCGGGGTGCTGGCGGTCAGCTTGTTCTGGACACCGCCGACCGGCGACCCGGAGTGGTGGGTCGTGGTCGGCGCGTGTCTGGTCGGCGCCATCGCGGCGGTCTCGCTGCAGCGTTACGTCATCATTGTCAGCACGTCGTTTGGTGGCGCCTGGACGGCGCTGGTCGGCGCGCTCGCCCTCGGAGGAGACGCCGAGGCGTTGGCAGCGGCAGGCGGCGATCTGTGGCAGGTCTACCCGATGGCGCCCGCCAACGGGCAGGTCGCGTTCGCCATCGGTTGGTTCGGTCTGGGTCTGCTCGCCGCCCTGGTGCAGCTCCGCGCCACCAGTTCTGCGCGCACGCGCCGGAAGATGGGCGACAAATGAGTTCCCCGTAGGGAGGCCCTTCAGGGCCGTCAGGGCGCAACGCTCCCGGTAGTACGGCCCGTCAGAGCCGTCGGCGGGAAGCGTTTGACCACCCCCCGGTGCCTCAACTATTATCAGTGATCGGCTCGATGGTGATCCACTGTTCAACGACACGTCGAGCCGCACGGCTGCCACATGTTCCTCAGTAGCTCAATTGGCAGAGCATCCGGCTGTTAACCGGAGGGTTGCAGGTTCGAGTCCCGCCTGAGGAGCCAATCTTTTCAATGAGTTAGCTCGCTCCGTCCCGCCGGCGAGTGAACAATTTGGAACAATTTCTCTGAAACGCGCCGCACCGCCTCCTGTTGCGCGTCGGGCATGACCTGGGTGTAGGTGTTCAGCGTCATGTCGACCTTCGCGTGGCCCATCAGCTCGGCGGTGACCTTGCTTGGCACGCCCTCCTCGTGCGACCAGGAGGAGTACGTGTACCGGAACGTCAGCCACGTTGCCCTGCGCAAGTTCAGCGACTTGCACGCCGGCGCGACCCAGCGTCGGACCACGTTGTTCGGCGAGATGGGCTTGCCCGTACGCGTGCAGAAGACCAGATCCTCCGGCGTCGTTCGCTTGGCCACGGCCCGCCAGTCCTGAATGAGTTCCAGCGCGGCAGGCGAGAGG
>SMUZ01050255.1_pt1 | contig 14052 bp, 12 predicted proteins | sample 2456421 | NCBI WGS metagenome assembly SMUZ01 (sample SAMN11095932, study PRJNA526329) | marine sediment metagenome | biome: Marine sediment; feature: Surficial sediment; material: Deep marine sediment; isolation source: Hadal surficial sediment | place: Pacific Ocean | collected 2014-11 | depth... | reverse complement strand
TGAACAACGTATGAAAATCCTCCCGCCCTTCGGCACGGAGCCGATCGGCGGCGGCCTGATAACGCTCGACAAAGGCATCGATCAACCGCGGTTGGTCCGGCCAGCTTTTGACAAATTGGATTTCAATATCCCAAAGGCCGGATTGAGCCAGCGCGTCGCTGAAAGATTTCATATAACGTTCGGTGCTCCAGCGGCTGTATTGCGGCGCCAGACACAAAGCGACAATGCGTTGCACGCCGTCCGTCACCATCTGTTGCACCGTCTCCTGGATGAAAGGCGCCCAGGCGCGCATCCCCAGATACACTTTGAAGTCGTCGCCGTCCTGATTCAAAAGTTTTTGCAACGCCGCCGCCTGCGAGCGCGTGATGTCCAGCAAGGGCGACCCGCCGCCGATCTGCTCGTAACGATCGGTGATTTCCTGAATCACTTCCGGCGAAGAAACCCGGCCGCCGCGAATATTTTTCAGGTATTCGGGAATGTCCTGCAGGCGGGTCGGCGCGCCGTGCGCCAGCAGAAGGACCGCCGTGTGGGTAATTTTATGGGGCAGGGATATTTCACTCATGTTGATATTCATGCACCATGTCGACCACAGCCTTGACATGATCCACCGGCGTGTGTTGCAGAATGCCATGCCCCAGGTTGAAGATGTGGCCGGGCCTGCCGGCGGCGCGGCGCATGACATCGTGCACCCGTTCGCGGATGACCGGCAGGGAAGCGAACAGCAGGTTGGGGTCGAGGTTGCCTTGCACGGGAGTCTGGTGACCGATCTGACGCCACGCGTCATCCAGGTCGATGCGCCAGTCGAAACTCATGACGTCGCCCCCGGCTTGCCGCACCAAAGGTAACATGGTGGAAGTCCCGGTACTGAAATTGATCACCGGCACACCGGCGTCTTTCAATCCGTCGAACACGCGGCGGGTGTGCGGCAGAATATAGGTTTGATAATCGCCGGGATTCAGGCACCCGACCCAGCTGTCGAACACCTGCAGGGCCTGCGCCCCGGCCTTCACCTGCATCTTAAGGTAATCGACCAGCACGTCGGCCACCTTGGTCATGAGCAGAGCCCACATCTCAGGTTCCTCGTACATCATCCGTTTGGTGGTGGTGAAATCTTTCGACTTGCCGCCCTCCACCATGTAACTGGCGAGGGTGAACGGCGCGGCGGAAAATCCGATCAGCGGCATTTTGCCGGAAATCTCTCCCCGCACCATTTGCATGGCCTCGCCGACATAACCCAACTGCTCCTCGGCGTTCACCGGCTTCAGCGCTTCGACATCTTTGCGGGTGCGCACCGGACGCGGAATGGACGGACCGTCCCCCGCCGTAAACTCAAGGCCGGTGCCCATCGGCTCCAGCGGCAAAAGAATGTCCGCGAAAATGATGGCGGCGTCCAACCCCAGCACGTCCAGCGGTTGCAGGGTGACCTCGCAGGCCAACTCGGGAGTTTTGCAGAGTTCGAGAAACGTATGCTTTTCCTTGAGGTCCCGGTAGACCTTCATATACCGTCCCGCCTGGCGCATGAACCAGACCGGGGTGCAGTCCACCGGTTCGCCCCGGATAGCCTTGAGAAACCGGAAATTTCCGTTTTTATCCATGCCACCGCCTGGGTGTATTGAAATTTAAAGATTTTGATTATAGGCCGGGTATCCGGTGAATATCAAACCGTTTTTATCCGCTCGATTTCGCTCAAAACCACGGGGTCGGTCTCCCCCTGCAGGCCGGATTCCACCACCACTAAAGCCTCCGGCCCCAAAAGCTCTGCCAAGGCCCAGACCGCATGGGAACGGATGAGGGATTCCGGGTCGGCAAGCGCCTCGGTGAGCACCGGCACCGCCTCAGGCCGGCCGGAATTGCCCAGCGCCACCGCTACATTTCTGAGCAGGCCCCGGCGTTTGATGCGCTTCACCGGGCTCTTCCGGAAACGGGCGCGGAATCCCTCCTCATCCAACTGCATCAGGGCGATCAGGCCCTTGACCTCCTCCCGTTCCTGAAAGGCCGGCTCCTCGGTGGCCACAGCGTAGGAGTTCCACGGGCAGACGATCTGGCAGTCGTCGCAACCGTAGATGCGGTTGCCGATGGCCTTGCGGAATTCGTGGGGGATGGGCCCCTTGAGCTCGATGGTCAGGTAGGAGATGCATTTGCGGGAATCAAGCACATAGGGCGCGACAATAGCCCCGGTCGGGCAGATATCGATGCACTCGGTGCAGGTTCCGCAATGGTCCACCGCCGCTTCGGACAGCGGCAGGTCCACATCCACCAGGATCTCCGAGAGGAAATAATAGGACCCCAGCCCCTCGGTCAGCAGGTTGGTGTGCTTGCCGATCCAGCCCAGCCCAGCCCTCTGGGCCAGCGGTTTTTCGAGGATGGGGCCGGTATCGACATATCCTTTGGTGCGGCACCCGGGGAACTCCTCAGCCAGACATTCCTCCAACTGCCGGAGTCGGGGCTGAATGAGGTCGTGATAGTCCAGGTGCCAGGCGTAATTGGAGAGATCGCCGGTGTCCGGCTCCTTCAGAAAATCGAGGGTCCGTGGTGTAGGGAAATAATTCGTCATCAGGCAGATGACGCTTTTCACGCCGGGCAGGACCCCCTCGGGATCCAGCCGCTTGGCCCCGCCGCGCTTCATATAATACATTTCCCCGTCGTATCGGTCGGCCAGCCACTGCTCAAACCGCCTGCCGGCGGCTCCCAACTCGGGCGGGGCGACGCCCAGGCGGTCGAACCCCAGCTCCAGGGCCCGGCGGCGGATTTTCTCCAGTTTTTCCCGTGTATCCTTGCTTTCAGCCATAAGTAATATTATTGATATACATAGAGGTTTTTGATAGGGTAAGGCCTCGTCTCCCAAAAACAGGCTAACTTCAATGAATAAAACAGGTTATATCTATCACCCCCTGTACCTGGAGCATGATACCGGCGAGCACCCGGAAAATTTCGGACGCCTGGTGGCCATCGAGAAATACCTGAAAAATTCCGATATCGACGCCCAATTGCAACGGCACGATCCGCGCCCGGCCACCCTGGACGAAATCGGATTGAACCACGCCGCCGGCTATGCCGAATCCGTGCAACGCCAATGCGAAGGCGGAGCCAGCAGTCTGGACCCCGATACCGCCGTCTGCGCCCGGTCCTACGAAGCCGCCCTGCTCAGCACGGGCGCGGGGCTCAAGGCCGTCGATCTGGTGGTGGACGGCGTCTGCGACAACGTGTTCTGCGCGGTGCGCCCGCCGGGCCATCACGCCGAGCATGACCGGTCGATGGGATTCTGCGTGTTCAACAACGTCGCCATCGCCGCCGATTACGCGATCGAGAAAAAAGGCCTCGACCGCGTGTTCATCTTCGACTGGGACGTGCATCACGGCAACGGCACTCAGAACTCTTTTTACGCGAGGAGCAATGTGTATTACAGCAGTGCCCATCAGTACCCGTTTTATCCGGGCACCGGCGCGTCGGAAGAAACCGGCACCGGCGACGGCCTGGGCACCACGCTCAATTTTGCTTTACGGCCCTTTTCCGGTGACGAGGATTATCTGAGTCTGGTCAAGGACAAACTCATCCCGGAAATGATCCGGTTCAAGCCCGACCTCATTATCCTGTCCGCCGGGTTCGACGCGCACGCGGACGACCCGCTGGCGCAGATGAATGTCTCCACCGAATGTTACGGCGCCATGACCAAGATGATCGTCACCGCCGCGAATGAAATCTGCGATGGACGCCTGATTTCCATGCTGGAAGGCGGTTACGATCCGAACGCTCTGGCCAGCTCGGTTCACGCCCATTTGAAAAACCTGCTCTCATAATTTTTTAAGGAAGCGATTTTACCATGTTACAACAACACCTTCGACAGCTCACCGATAAAGTCATTGAAGCCCTCAACGTGGGGACGATGGAAATGGTCAATCTGCGCCAGACGCTCCTGACTCCGGACTTTATCCTGATCGGCCTGCTGGAGCAACAGGATTCGCGAATCGTCAAACTGCTGGAAACCTACTACCCCGAAGACAAAAAAATGACGCGGAAAATTCTGGACCGCCTGTTCGAGCTCCAGGAAGGCGAAACCAAGCACGAGGAACAGCAGATTCAGCAAATTCACCTCGCCAAGGAAACAGACACCCTGTTCGAGATCGCCCTCGACGAGGCGAAAAAGCTGGGGGACCGTTACGTCAGCGTCGGCGCCATGTTCCTGGCGCTGTTCGATCCGCGCGTGGGGCAAACGGCGGAGATTCTACAGGAATTCGGACTGAAATACAACAAGGTCAAGGAAGACCTGGAGATCATGCGCGGCGGCATCAACATCGATGAAAAAGACGGCGAAGGCAAAATGGACGTGTTGAGCCAGTACACGACCGATCTCACCGACATGGCGCGGCGCGGCGATCTGGACCCTGTCATCGGACGCGAAAAGGAAATCGACCGTATTATCCAGATCCTGTCGCGGCGCAAGAAAAACAATCCGGTATTGATCGGCGAACCGGGTGTGGGGAAAACCGTGATTGTCGAAGGACTGGCGCAAAAAATCGTGAAAGCCGAAGTGCCGCATTCGCTACTGGACAAGCGAGTCAAGGTGCTGGAGATGTCCGAGATCATCGCCGGCGCCAAAATGCGCGGCGAATTTGAAGAACGCATGAAAGCCGTGAAGGACGAGATCACCAACGCGCACGGCAGTATCATCCTGTTCATCGACGAATTGCACACCATTGTCAATGCGGGAGCGGGTGCGGGCGGCGTCGACGCCTCCAACATACTCAAAGCCGCGCTCGCCAAGGGCCAACTGCAGTGCATCGGCGCCACCACCCTCGACGATTACAAGAAGAGCATCGAGGAAGACAAGGCCCTCGCCCGCCGGTTCCAGCCGATCCTGGTTGACGAACCCTCGGTCGATGTCACTGTGGATATCCTGAACGGCCTCAAAACCAAATACGAAGAACATCATTCCATTCAGTTCCGCGACGAGGCGATCCTCGCCGCCGCGAAGTTGTCCGAGAAACACATTTACGACCGGGCGCTTCCGGACAAGGCGGTCGACCTGCTCGACGAAGCGGGCGCGAAAAAACACCTGGAGCTGATTTACGTGCCGCCGGTCATCCAGCAGTTGGAAAAGGAACGCAACGAAATCATCAAGGAACAGAAAGACGCCTTCGACGGACAGGATTTTGAAAAAGTCGCACAGCTGAGGCAGGGCGTTCTGGAGATCGACAAAAAGCTTTCCATCGAAAAGGTAAAATGGAACGCGGATTTGAACCAGGTCGACCATTCGGTGACGGCAGAGGATATCGCCAACGTGGTGGCCACCTGGACGGGCATCCCAGTCAACAAAATCCGTGAGACGGAAACCGAAAAGCTCATGAACATGGAGGAAAACCTGCACAAGCGGGTGATCGGCCAGGACAACGCCATCGTTGCCATCAGCAACGCCATCCGCCGCAACCGCGCCGGGCTCAAGGACAAGGACCGGCCCATCGGGTCGTTCCTGTTTCTCGGTCCCACCGGCGTGGGCAAAACCGAGCTGGCCAAGGCCCTCGCGGAATTTTTGCTGGATGACGAAAACCGGCTGATCCGCCTCGACATGTCCGAGTATATGGAAAAGCATTCCGTGTCCAAGATCATTGGTTCGCCGCCCGGCTATGTCGGTTACGACGAAGGCGGCCAGTTGACCGAAAAAGTTCGGCGGCATCCGTATTCCGTCATCCTGCTGGACGAGCTGGAGAAAGCGCATCCAGATGTGCTCAACATTCTTCTGCAGTTAATGGACGACGGACGGCTGACCGACGCGCACGGGCGGGTCACCAGTTTCAAGAACGCCATCATCATCGGCACGTCCAACATCGGCACCAAATCGATCACCGAAGGCAAGACCAAGGGCATCGGATTCGCGGCGGTGGAAGATTCATCGCGAGACTACGAACAGGTGCGGTCGATGGTATTGAACGAGGTGCAGAAACTGTTCAAGCCGGAATTCATCAACCGGCTGGACGACCTCATCGTATTCCATAAGCTGGAACCGGATCAAGTGCGGCAGATCGCGGATCTGATGCTGAATAACCTGACCCAGCGCTTGCAGGAAAGCGACATGACTCTCGAGGTGACCAAAAAGGTGAGAGACCAACTGGCCAAGGATGGATTCAGCGAAATGTACGGCGCCCGGCCGCTCAGGCGGTTGATCGAAGAAAAAATCGAAAACTCCATTTCCATGCGGATCATCAACGGCGAGTTCAAGCACGGCGATACGATTCACGTCGATTTCAAAAAAGGCGATTACGTTTTTACCGTGAAATAAACTTTTCTCCGCGAATCGCAGTCAGGATATTTTTTGGAACGCATCCAAAATTCACACAGGCGCATGGCGGTCATTGCTCTTCTGGTCGGGTTGGGGGTGGTCCTGCACCGGTTGGAAGCCCTGCTTCCTTTGCCCACCCCGTGGGTCAAACTGGGCCTCGCGAACATCATGACCCTGATCGCTCTGGTGTTCCTCGGATTCCGGGCGGCGGTAGAAGTCACCCTGCTGCGTGTTCTCCTCGGCTCGGTATTGGGCGGAACGTTTCTCAGCCCCACTTTTTTTCTGAGCCTGGCCGGCGGGTTGGCCTCGGTCGCCGTCATGGGTTTGTTGTACCGCGAAGGGCGGCGGGCCTTCAGCCTGGTGGGCATCAGCGTGGCGGCGGCCTATGCCCACACCACCGCGATTTTCATATGCGTGTTTTATTTATTCATTCAACAGGGCGCGTTTTTCAATTTATTGCCGGTGTTCCTCACCTTTTCTTTGATCTCCGGCATCCTCACCGGCCTGCTGGCAAACAACATCACCCGGCATCTGACGCATGCGGGCATATCTTTTTAAAAATCCCCTATCCACTTCCTCTACAATGTTTTAGACTTCGCCCGGGTTTTCCTTTACACTGAAAATCTAGCCGGATTTCACAGATCAACCGAATTTCGATGGCGCCCGTGAAGCTTTCTATCATCATCCCCGTTTACAACGAAAAAGATACGCTCCGCACCCTGCTGACCCGGGTGGAAGCGGTCGACTACCAAAAGGAAATCGTGCTGGTGGACGACTGTTCCACCGACGGCACCCGCGAAATCGTCCAGGATTATCAGGGCCGGGAGGGGTATACGGTGTTGATGCACACCAAAAACCTGGGCAAGGGCGCCGCGCTCCGCAGCGGGTTTGCCGAGGCGAAGGGAGACATCATCATCATTCAGGACGCGGACCTGGAATACGATCCGCGCGAATACGGCAAACTGCTGGAGCCGATTCTGGACGGGCGGGCGGACGTCGTTTACGGGTCGCGGTTTCTGGGCGGGCCCCATCGCGTGCTGTTCTTCTGGCATTACCTCGGCAACATGGTGTTGACCACCCTATCCAACATACTGACCAACCTGAACCTGACGGACATGGAAACCTGTTACAAGGCGTTCACCCGGAAGGTGCTGGATTCCCTGACCCTCAAATGTAACCGGTTCGGGTTCGAGCCGGAATTCACCAGCAAGGTCGCCAAACGAAAATTCAGAATCTACGAAGTTCCCATTTCGTATAGCGGGCGGGATTATACGGAAGGAAAAAAAATCGGATGGAAAGACGGCTTTGCGGCGATGTGGTATATCATCCGCTTTCGGCTGTTTGATTGAGCCGGAAATTCTCAATCGTAGCGATGAATGGTGCCATCGCGGATGCCTTGTTCAAAGATCCGGGTCTCCCGGGCGATGAGACGGCTCAACGCCAGCAGGGCGATGAGATTGGGAACGGCCATCAGCCCATTCATGGCTCCTGAAAAATCCCAGACAAATTGCAATTCGCTCACCGCGCCGACATAGACGACTCCGATCCAGGTCATCCTGTAAAACGGGATAAAACGTTCACCTGCCAGATATTCAAAACATTTTTCGCCGTAATAGCACCAGCCGAGGATGGTTGAAAACGCGAACGTGACCACGCTCAGGGTGACGATCCACTGCCCCCACTCGCCGGGCAATCCGGCGCTGAAAGCCTGAAGCGTCAACTCGACGCCAGTTTTCCCTGAATTCCAGACGCCCGTGGTCGAAAGCACGAGTCCGGTCAACGAACACACGATGATGGTATCGAGAAACGTTCCGGTCATGGACACCAGCGCCTGCTTGGCGGGTTGATTGGTTTTCGCCGCGGCGGCAACGATGGGGGCGCTTCCCAGACCGGATTCGTTGGAGAACAATCCCCGTTCCACACCGAACCGAATGGCCTGCGCCAGCGTCGCTCCGGCAAAGCCGCCGCTGGCCGCGGTGCTGCTCATCGCCTGCTTGAACAAAAGCGCGAGGCCTGCCGGCAATTCCGCTATGTTGCCGAGGATGATCACCAACGATCCCGTAAAATACAGCAACACCATGATGGGAACAAAAAAGGAAACGACCTGGGCGATGCGTTGGATGCCGCCCAGGATCACCAGCCCGGTAAACACCGCCAGGATGACGCCGACCGCTTCTTTGTTGATGGAAAAAACTTTAACGAGGGCCAGGGTTGAGGTGTTGGCCTGGACCATGTTCCCGATCCCGAACGCGGCGACGGCCCCGCACACCGCAAAACAGATCCCCAGCCATTTCCAACCCAACCCGGTTTCGATGTAATACATGGGCCCGCCGGATATTTCTCCACGGGGGTTGACCTGCCGGTACCGCACGGCCAGAAACGCTTCGGCGTATTTGGTGGCCATGCCGAACAGGGCGGCTATCCACATCCATACCACCGCACCCGGTCCGCCGAGGGTCATCGCGGTGGCCACGCCGGCGATGTTGCCGCTGCCGATGGTCGCGGCGAGGGCGATCATCAACGCGCCAAAATGGGAAACATCTCCTTCCCCTTCCCGCTCGCGGGAAAACGTGAGACGCAATGCATAGGGTAATAAGCGAAACTGAATGCCCCGTAGTTGAATCGTCAGCCAGATGCCCGTGCCCACCAGCAGGGTCAGCAGCCAGGGGCCCCAGAGGATTCCGTTTAAGTCTGCAAAAAACCGGTTGATGTCATTCATAGTGGGGCGGGGTTGATTCAGGAAAGTAAGAGGTGCCGGTGGATCAAGGGGTATGGGCTGTCATGGGTTCCGGTAGTTTTAAATAGGCGGAAAGGCGGCCAGGGAATAAAGGTTATTTTTCGGAATTTTTTTGCTGGGCGGCTTCCTTCTTTTTGGCTTCCGCTTTTTTCTTTTTCGAATCCTTCATCGCCTTTTCCAGTTTCTTGATGAGATCGGCCTGCTGTCGGCCTTCGTCCTGAATGCGGTTCAGGATGCCCACAATCCGGGTCTTGAGTCCAGCCCCGATGCCCTTCGTCTCTTTATCCATCGCCACGCTTTTTTGTAAAAACGCATGCACCGGCTTGAGCGCCTTCACCTTGGTGGCCGCCAGCTCCTTGCTCAGGCTTTCCTTCTCGGGGAGATTACCCTGAATGGCTATGGTCGCGCCCCGGCCGTTGGAAGCATTGGGCCGGGCTCCTTTATAGCGTTTCGCCAGGGCTACTCCTTTCTGCAACACCTTGATGGTTTTCTTCACGAGGGCTTCATCCTGTTTGGTGAACGGTTGATCCTCACCGCTTCCCGGCGCCGCGCCTCTATCACCTCCGGTGCCGGTCTGACCCGGCCTCCCGGGGGCCACCGACGGCGGAGAGCCCGGGTCGACCACTCCCCTGAATTTTTTCAGGGTGTTTTCTTTTCGGTATTTCAGGGGGATGCTGTTGGGATTGTCAGTAAAATGGGTCTTCCCCTGATCGTCCTGGTATTTGTATATTTTCGCCAAACCTGAATCGGGCGCACACACCATCATCCCTAACAGCGCTAAAATCATGAGGATTGCCGGGCCCCGGAGGCCGCTCCTGAAAGGCTTCATATTTCGATCGTCGATTAAATGTAACCGTAAACAATTCAAATATTTACCACACCTTTAAGATTATATCAAGGGAAGTTAAACTCTGCTATACTTTAATTTTAGTTGAATTTCGTTCCATTGCGACCCGAGAAAATTCGTGACTCCCAGTCCATTACTATACGTCGACGACAATATCTATCATCTGTATCCCGAATACCGCATCGTCGGTTTTTATTTGTATGATGTCTACGACGAAATGGTGGCCCGCATTCAGGGCCTGTTGGTGGAACCGGAAACCTACAAACCGCGCTACTTGGTTATGACGATTGGCGGATTTTTATTCACCGACGGGAAAATGGTGCTGTTCCCCAAAAAGCACTGTGAGGGCCATGAGTTGGGAAAAGTCAGAACCTCCTGGCGGCGCGATTCCATCCAGCAATCTCCCGCCATCGACGATCCTAACTCGGTTACCCTGGAACGGGAGCAGGTCATCCTGGGCTACTATGACCTGGAGCCGTATTGGGACGTGACGGAAACCAACCTCAATCCCTGAGTCCTCTTTCTTCACCTTAACCTGTTTGAATCCGCACCAGCAACCGGTCGACCGCCTCCGAAACGTCTTGGACGCTGATGTCTTCAATGCAAAACGGTTTGTTATGGGGAGAGGGTTTGCATTCTTTGAAAAAGTTGTGACGGCAGGGCGAACAGGAAAAATTCCTGGTGACGATTTCCTTTTTGGCGGGTTCGATGCAGGGATCGGTGGTTTTGGGACTGCCCGGACCGAACAGGGCCACCAGGGGGGTTCCCACCATGGCCGCCAGGTTCATCAGGCCGCTGTCGTTGGCGATCAACAGAGTGCAGTTTTTGAGCAGGGCCAGCACCTCCTGCATGTTCTGTCCGGCGACCAGCAGGGAATGCTCCCGCGGACAGTATTGCCGCACCTGCTCGATCAACTCCGCTTCCGCCGCGCTCCCCAGCAGAAGAATTTTAGCGCCGCGTTGCTTGATCAGGCTCTGGCATAAAATGCCGAACCGCTCCATGTGCCATCGCTTTTCCGGTTTGGACGCTCCGGGCTGAACCGCCACCAGGAGATCGCCGGGAGCGATGCCCTGTTGCAAAAGCCATTCCGCCTGCTGTTCCACCTCTTCCTTTGAAACCACCGGGTCGAACGTTTTTTCCACCCGATCGATTCCCAGGCAGGATACGATTCCGGAATAGTAGTCGATGGCGTGAACGGATTTCGAATCCTTTCGTTTCGCCACCGGATGCGTCAACAAAAACCCGCGGCCTTCCGTTGGGTATCCGATCCGAATGTTCGCTCCAGACAGCCAGGCCAGCACCGTACTGCGAAACGAATTGGGAAACACCACCGCCAGGTCGAATTGATATTTTCGCAGACCCCGCGCAAACTGGCAGGCCGACCAGAAACCATCTTTCGGGGAGAATGGAATTTTAATGACCGAATCGAGGGCGGGATGGTGCCGCAGAAATTCATGAGCGGGAGGATGCGCCACCGCGGTGATCCGCACATCGGGCCGGCAGGCGCGGATCGCCTGTACCGTGGGCAGCACGAACACCACGTCGCCCAGCCAGTGCGGCATCCATAATAGAATATGATTCAGATCCAGTTCGTCAAGACGGATCGGATGGTCCATAGCGCATCCCCTGTTGCCCCTTCGCGGCGCCCCTCTGACCGGCTGGAACCGGCTATCTGACCCGGCGGATGGCCGCTCCCAGTTGGGATAACTTTTTGTCCATGTCCTGGTATCCCCGGTCGATATGATAGACCCGCGAAACCACCGTGTCCCGGTCCGCGACCAGCCCGGCCAGAACGAGACAGGCGCTGGCCCGAAGATCGGTGGCCATCACCGGAGCGCCGCTCAATTGCTCCACCCCGGTGACCATCGCCGTGTGGCCTTCGATGACGATATCCGCCCCCATGCGCTTGAGTTCCGCCACGTGCATGAACCGGTTTTCGAACACCGTTTCGGTGATCAGGCTCCGGCCCTTGGCGAGGGTCATCAGCGTCATGAACTGCGCCTGCACATCCGTAGCAAAACCGGGATAAGGATGCGTCCGGATATGCACCGGCAACAATTCGCCATTGCCCTGAACCCGGAGGGAGTTGTCTCTTTCCTCAAGACCGACCCCGGCCTCGCGAAGTTTCAGGTTAATGGCCTCCAGATGGGACGGGTTGCAATTCAGGACTTCCACATCGCCGCCGGTGATCGCCGCGGCGATCATATAGGTCGCCGCCTCAATCCGGTCCGGTAGAATCCGGCAATTGATCGGTTTGAGCGAGGTCACGCCCTGAATGACGATCTTGTCGGACCCGGCGCCTTCAATCTTCGCGCCGGAAGCATTCAACACCTCGGCCAGAAAACCCACTTCCGGTTCTCTCGCGCAATTTTCCAGTATCGTTTCTCCCTCGGCCAGAACCGCCGCCATCATGACGTTCATGGTGCCGGTGACCGTCACCGAATCGAAAATATGATGTGTTCCTTTCAATTGTTTGGCGATGCCGTGTACATATCCCTTCTCCAGCGTGATATCTGCGCCTAGCGCTTCCAGGCCCTTGATGTGCAGGTCGATCGGCCGCGCGCCGATGGCGCACCCGCCGGGCAGGGACACTTTGGCCTCGCCCAGCCGCGCCAGCAAAGGTCCCAGCACGAGGCACGACGCGCGCATGGTGGACACCAGATCGTACGGCGCGACGGGGTTGTTGACGCCGGCGGTGTCCAGCGTCACGCGGTCCCCTTTAATATGATCGCCCACCGCGCCCAGCTCCTGTACGAGATGGAGCATGGTGGTCACGTCACGCACCCCCGGCACGTTGTGGATTTCATTTCGCCCTGCGGTCAGCAACGTCGCCGCCAGCACCGGCAAAACCGCGTTCTTGGCGCCGCTAATGGTGACCTGGCCCTGCAACCGGTGGCCGCCTTCCACGATAATTCTATCCATGCGCCCTCTTCGCGGAAACCACGCGGCCCTTTCCGCTCAAATCCTGAATGATTTTAATTTCCTCAAACCCGCTGTGAGCTTGAAGTTTCTGCGCCACGGGCTCGGCCTGGCCATCCCCCACTTCGACAATCAAATGACCTTCCGGTTTTAAATAATCGAACGCATTGGGAATGAGACGCCGGTAACAGGCCAGGCCGTCCGGCCCGCCCTCCAGCGCGGCCCGGGGTTCGTAATCGCGGACGTCGGGCATGAGGCGCTCCATTTCCTGGGAAGGGATGTAAGGGGGATTGGAAAGAATAAAGTCATACGGACCGCTGTCTTTCAGGTTCCAGGGTTTCATCATATCCATCAGCAACAATTCGATCCGTTCCGCCACCTGATGCCGAAGCGCGTTGTCCCGCGTCACGGCCAAGGCATCCGCCGAGCAATCCACCGCCGTAATCCAGGCCTGCGGAAACTCTAGGGCGGCAACCACCGCGAGGATGCCCGACCCGGTTCCTACATCCAGAACGCGCAGGGCCGCGTCACGGGCCCCGCCTCCGGCCAGCTCCAGCATCCGCTCGATCAGCCCCTCGGTTTCCGGCCGGGGGATCAAAACGTTCGGGTTCACGGTGAAGTCCAGCGACCAGAACTCCCGGCGGCCGGTGATGTAGGCCAGCGGTTCCTTCCGGCAACGGCGCTGAACGAGTTGCCGGAAATGTTCTTCCTGAAGTTCCGTCAATGCTTCATCTGAATGAAGAATGAGGTCTTCTTTCCGGACCTCCAGAACCTGCCTCAGGAGCAGTTCCGCTTCCAATGGCGATGACTCGATGCCTTGCGCGGAAAGCAAGCCCCTCGCCTCCCGAAGGCCGCTCTGAATGGTGGTTGAAGTCTTGTGGGAGGAGTCCATCATGGTATCTTACCCGAAATGAATTTTGGATGCTTTCAGTTTTGATTGCCTTTCAGAGCCTCGGCCTGAAAATACAGTGCCAGTTTTTCCAAAATCTCGTCGAGGTCACCTGCCATGATCTGCGACAATTTGTGGAGTGTGAGGCCGATGCGGTGATCCGTCACCCGCTCCTGCGGGAAATTATAGGTTCGGATGCGTTCGCTCCGGTCACCGCTGCCGATCTGTTGCTTGCGGTGGGCTGCCAGCTCGGCCTGCTGTTTGCGTTGTTCCTCGTCGTATAAACGGGCGCGCAGGACCTTCATCGCTTTGTCCTTGTTTTTGTGTTGCGACTTTTCATCCTGGCAAGTCACGACGATCCCGCTGGGAACGTGGGTGATGCGTAC
>SMUZ01063257.1_pt1 | contig 14068 bp, 21 predicted proteins | sample 2456421 | NCBI WGS metagenome assembly SMUZ01 (sample SAMN11095932, study PRJNA526329) | marine sediment metagenome | biome: Marine sediment; feature: Surficial sediment; material: Deep marine sediment; isolation source: Hadal surficial sediment | place: Pacific Ocean | collected 2014-11 | depth... | reverse complement strand
GAGCCCGGGATTCCCGAGCTGGATTCCTCCGCCGTGCAACGGGTCGGACTCAATCGTTCCTTTCTAACGGACATTCAGGATTTCGTTCGCGACCAGGTGGAAGACGCCGTCAGTATGTTCTACGATTGATTTCCCGTCGCCCCGGTTTTCCCTCCCCAACACCTTGGCTTGATTGTATACTTCTCCCGAAAACACCATGCGCGTTTACCGCAGGCATCTGATCCGGCGGTTTCCGTTAACGCTTCGTGCAATCATTCCTCAAAGGAAACACTCCAATGAAGGATTGTCCCTGCGGCCTGCAGTCCCCGTATGCCGATTGTTGCGGTCCCCTGATCCGCGGCACCGGCTATGCCGACACCGCGGAAGATTTGATGCGCTCGCGTTACACCGCTTACACCCAGCGGAACTGGGATTATCTGATTGCGACCACCCATTCCAGCGAACGTTCCGATAAAAGCCGGAAGAGTTTTGATCGATGGGGCAAGAGCGTCGAGTGGCTCACACTGGAAGTTCTGGATTCCAAAAAAGGGGGCGTGCAGGATGAGGAGGGAGAGGTGACTTTTGTCGCATTTTATCGTGAAGACGATGAAGAGCACGTTCTGCGCGAAACCTCAACCTTTCTGAAAGAGGACGGCCGGTGGACCTACAGCGAACAACGGTCCACCATTCACCGGAAAGTGCACGACGCGCCGCAGACCCCCGTGAAGCGCGAGGGACCCAAAGTGGGCCGCAACGATCCCTGCCCGTGCGGCAGTGGCAAGAAATTCAAAAAGTGTTGCGGTGCATAGGGCAGACCCATGACCCTGTTCGGATGGAACATTCCCTACTATATGATTACCACCGGGCTGTTTTCCCTGTTCCTGCTGGCGCTCATCGCCTCCCGGTTCAACAAACATTGGGAAAATGTTTTCTTCAAGGCCGCCGTTTCCGGTTTCTGGGCGCTGATCGTCCTGTGGTTCGTCAGCAGTCTGGTCCATTTTTTGAATCAATGACGGCGGCCGAAATTAACACTTTTCGGAGGAATGCCTGCCGCGCCGGCAAGGCATCGCTATTAAAATTGGCGCTCGGTGCTGGATTGATCCGTCGGTTCCAGGTCCGCCGGCGGGGGCTTTCCGCCAAAGCGCAGTTTTTTCCATTTCCGGAACGACTCCTCATCCAGAAGCTCCTGCATGCGAAGCAGGTTTTTGATATGCAGGTTCCGCTCGAACAGCCGGGACTGCTGGTCCAGATGCTCGTTTAAGCCGTTATAATCCATGGTGTCAGGTTTCAGCCTCAAGTCAGGCATGCCTTGATCTCCCTATCGGTTTGATAACTTATTGAAAAATAAAGCAATACTCGTGCCATAACGGGTGTCCTGGCAGGTGGGGTCGTGCAACCCTAATAAAAATTGTGGGTTATGAACTCCCGGGAGACGCGGGAGCAGGTGGATCGTGAAGGATCGGCCTGAAATAGATTCCCATGGGGAAATTTTGACAGGCCCGGAGGGCGGGTGGCTTGTTTTTCCCAGATGGGAAATATAATTTTGACCGGGCGGCGTGAGACGTATACATTAAAAACTATTAAAACTTATTTGCAGAATTGGATCATGGTCCCCAACCGCATTGTCCGCTATTTCATGTTTCTGGGTTACGCCCTCGGCCACGGGGGATGGACCTCGTTCCCGACATTCCAGAACGGCGTCACCCAGTTTTATTTCGAATACCTCGAGCAACACTATTATCTGAACAAGCCCGGCTACTACCCCCAACGCTACGGAGTGAATTGACCCCTGTTTTCTGATTTTGAATCCTCCCGTTTCTGTGAGAAAATTTTCGGGACGTGAAGGAGGCTTCCGTGACGCAACGGGTGCTGATCACATTAGGGGTTCTGCTGCTGGTGACCGGCCTGCTGTGGCCCATCCTGGGCAAGCTCGGCCTCGGCAAACTGCCGGGCGATATCGTCATCCGCCGCGACCCTTTCAATTTATATTTTCCCATCACCACCTGTATCCTGATCAGCGCCGTTCTGACCGGTTTGTTCTGGCTGATCGGAAAATTCAAATGAGCTTCGCCGAAACTGTTGGAGGCTCGCTCCATTAATTATCCTATAAGGAAACGCAATGATGACCACACCAAACCGTTCGTTTATTCATCTCCGGTGGCGGCGCGTTGGGGCGCTGTTGTTGCTGGGGGCATGGACGCTGGCGGGATGCTTCCAGGTGGGTCCGCCCGCTCATTCTTTCGGCCACAAGCACAAGCAGGTCGGCGTGCAGGAGGGCAGGCACCTCCGTTACCAGGACCCGGACCGCTACACCTGGCAGTTTCCGGATCGGGTGGTCAAGGCGCTTAAGTTGGAACCGGGCATGAAGGTGGCGGACCTCGGCGCGGGGACCGGTTACTTCACGTTCCGCCTGGCGGAAGCGGTGGGGGACGCCGGCAAGGTCTACGCCGTGGACATCGATGAGGAAATGAACGCCAGCGTGGATAAGCAGGCCGTGAAAAAACAGGCAGAGAACGTGCAGACCATCCTGGCGGTGGAACACGACCCGCTGATTCTTGAACAGGTGGACCTGATCTTCTCGGTCAACGCCTACCACCACCTGAAAGACCGCACCGCCTATTTTAAAAATGCCGCGCGCTATCTCAAACCCGGCGGGCGGGTGGCGATCATCGATTTCCGGGAAGGGGCATTCAAGCACTTCACCAAACGGGAGGTGGTGCTGGCAGAGTTTCAAGCCGCCGGGTACATCCTGGACAAGCAACACGGCTTCCTGCCCCGGCAGAATTTTCTGATTTTCTCGCGGGTGGCGAAATGAAGCGATTCGGTTGCGCGGTGTTATTGCTGATTCTGCTATGGATTCCTCCTAAACTGGGATATAGCGCAGGGCAATGGGAAGGCATGGACATGGTACGCTTCTGCACCGGCGACGCCATGGTGTTCGACGAATCGGTCTGCCGCGCCTATCTTCAGGGTGTCGGGGATGCGCATGAATACGACAAGTTGAAAGGCAGGCATCCGAAAGCCTTCTGTGTTCCCAAAGATAAAGCCGAACGCGCTAAAAGAGAAAAGATGGTGACCCTGTGGCTCGACGATTTCAAGGAACGCCTGGAAGAAAAACCCATCGAGCTGACCATCGACTTCCTCAAAGCCGTTTTTCCTTGCAAAAAGTAACAAGGAAGCAGAAGAATAATTTAATTCTATAAGCGATTTTAACCAAAATCTGGTGATAACTTTGGGAGAAATTTATGCCTTTGGAGCTGGGTATCTGGAGAATTGATGGCGATCTCCAACCGGTAAAATACGGCCCGTTGGATTTTGAGAAAAGGCTTGAAGATATTCTTGACGAAGATATAAACATTGCCAATCCTAATTGGATGCTCATAGGGCGGCAGGTTAAAACCACATTTGACAAAATTATTGATCTTTTGGCAATTGATGGTTCTGGTAATTTGGTTGTTATTGAGTTAAAGCGGGATAAGACCTATCGGGATATTGTGGCTCAGGTATTGGATTATGGTTCTTTTGTTATGGAATTGAAGGATGATGATATTGCTAATATATTCCAAAATTACCAATCTAAATATCATCCTGAGTGGACTGTAAATTCATTAGACGAGGCTTTTTGCCGCAAGTTTTCTGTAAAGCAAATGCCGGATGAATTGAATGAAAATCATCAGCTTGTTATTGTCGCTTCAAATTTGGACATGAGTACCGAGAGGATTGTAAATTATCTATCGCAAGTTCATAATGTTGATATTAATGCAGTGTTTTTTCGGGTCTTTAAAGATCAGGAGAGGGAATATCTGGCGCGAGCTTGGTTGCTGGAGCCTTCCTTGCAAGAAGGGGTTAAATCCAAGGCAGGGGCTGAAAAAGGAGAATGGAACGGAGAATATTATGTTTCTTATGGTCCAGAAAGTAGAAGTTGGAAGGAAGCAGTAAAATATGGATTTATAAGTGGTGGGGGAGGAACCTGGTATTCAAGTACTCTTGATCTTTTGGAACCAGAGGCGCGCATCTGGGTTAATATCCCCGGAAATGGATATGTAGGTGTCGGTATTGTTAAAGAAAAAGCAGTAAACTTGGAGGATTTTCTGGTCCTTAACGATCAAGGAAAAAGAATTCCTATTGTAAGTCTCCCAATAGAAACGGCTAATTTAACTCAAGCAAAAGATGATCCTGAAAAAGTTGAGCGTGTGGTTCGTGTGGAATGGATCAAAACCCTCCCTTTAGATAAGGCTGTAAAAGAAAAGGGATTTTTTGGGAACCAAAATACAGTCGCAAGACCTAAAGTTCAAAAATGGAACCATACTGTTGAGCGCTTGAAAAAAAGATTTGGGATGGAGTGAAAAAATTTTCTCTATTTAAATTGGACAGCGGATTTCCAGGTGGTTGCCGTCGGGATCGGTGAAGTGGACGGACTCGCCCTTGCCCAGCACCAGCGGTCCTTTGAAATCGACCTTCCTTTTTTTCAATGCTTCGACAATGGCAGGAAACCGTTCGCGGGTGGTGCCGAACGCGAGATGGGCATAGCCCTGCCCGCTCATCGTCTCGAGGGCGCCTTGCATATCCAGATCTTTCGTCTCGAACAGGTGGACTTTCGCGGCTTCCGGTGGCTCGCTGGCGGAACTCAGCATGAGGTGCCTGATGTTTTCCGCGTAGCGTTCGGTGACTTCGAACCCCAGCACCCCGGTATAGAACGCCTCGGCGCGGTCGAGGTCGCGCACGTTGAGGCCAATGTGATGCACACCGTCGAGTTTCATGGTGGCATCATCCTCCAAAGCCCCTGCTCGGTCAACCCGGGCAAGGCCCAGCCAGCGTGACGCTGAACCCAGCTTGACCCAATAGGAGCGATTGTCATTCTGAGCCCTTCGGCAGGCTCAAGATAAACTCCTTGAAGAATCCAGGTTTTAAAGTTACCCGCGGCGGTTCGCCGCCCAGCGTCACGCCGGCTTGACAGGCGGGTGCTGGGGTATTATATTATAGTTAGAGAACCCTAGAATTATCGAATTAACCCCTGAATCGGTGAGAAGATCGTGGAATCCAAGCGTTTGGCTAAAGTTTTCAAGGCGTTATCGAATGAGCGCCGACTCGAACTGTTCCGCCTGATTTATGATCAATGTAAGTTGGAGGAGAGCCGGGCGACTCAGGATGGGAAGGGGTGTTGCGAAGGCATCGAAAAGGCCTTCACCATGGCATGCGGTTGCCTGAATCTTTCGAGGTCCACCATCTCCCATCATTTCAAGGAATTGCAAAACGCCGGACTGATCACCTGCACGCGCCAGGGCCAAACCTACATGTGCCAGGTGAATGAGGATTATGTCGACGCTGTTCGGAGTTTTTTAGGCTGAAAAAAATTTACCGGAATAATTCGATAGTTATCGAATTATAAGAATAAAGGAGGACGTCATGAAACGCTTTGTTGCCACCATCTCTCTGCTGGCGGCCCTGTCGGTCTTCGGTTCTCCTGCCTGGTCAAATCCCGATTTCTTGCAGGCCGAACCGGCCATGACCACGCAGTTCGGCTGGAACCTCGAACCGAACGGCATGCTGACCATCGGATACGATCTCAACCACAACGGCCGGCCGGATTTCTTCACGGTTCGGGTCGTGCTGTACAAATATATTACCGGGGAACCGATCGAAACGGTTGCCCGCTACCATCCGGGTCATCCGGTGTTCCGCGTCGATTACGGCGTTAAGGGGTTCTATTACATCGCCGCCCGGTATCCACTGTTCTATGCGGTGGACGTCAACGAGGATGGTCACTGGGACGTCATGTACCAGGACGTGCTGGAGGACGGCGTGAACGGTAACGAAGAGTTTTATGACAGCCCGTCCGGATGGCTCGGCGCTTTGCCGGTCGGTTGAATCCGGACGAATCATCAACCTTCAATTGAAGGAGAACGTCATGCTTGATTGTTGCGGCTCCAACTGGAGCGAATTCATGAAGGACAAGCTGGAATTCAAAATCGAGGAGACGGAGAAGGGCATCCGCATTGAGGTGGTGCCGAAAGATCCGGCAAAAAAGCAGGCCTTTCAGGACCTGATAAAAGCCTGCAGAGAATTCTGCGGTTTTGAAGATTTCAAATGCTGTTGATCGTGACCGGTGACCGCCGGGGTAAATCCCTGCGGTCATTGGACATGGCGAGTCAGGCCGATTGGGCCTGGTTGCTTTTTTTGGAGAGGATGGGCCGAGGTTTGGTTTTCTTCCTGCCTTTGGCATAACCGCCCGGGAACAGGATTTGCCGGTCGGCTCTTGCTTTTAGGGCTTTTTCGGAAATGATCTTTTTCAAGGCCCCCGAACTATCATAAACCCGAACTTCATGCATGGTTTCTCTTCCCCCTTCCGGTGCCTTGCGCCACCTGCCGTTGATTAAAGACTCCGGCAGGGCGTGCGCCCTGCCGGAAAACGCTTGAACGGTCGTTTATCGAGGTACGACCTTCGTGGCCTGCGGACCCTTTTGGCCCATGGTTTCCTCAAACTCAACGGTCTGGCCTTCGTTCAGGGTTTTAAATCCATCACCTTGAATTTCCGAGAAATGAACGAACAGATCCTGCCCATTTTCGGATTCAATAAAACCATAACCTTTGCTTTCGTTAAACCACTTTACTTTACCTACTGACATAACAATACTCCATTGGTGGCAATTGGCAAGGCCTATTCCGGATATTCCCGGGAGTGCCTTACCGGTTTTAACAGGGGTTGGGTCTTTGGAAGGGTTTCTGCAGGCCAGATGGGGCAAAAAAAAACCAACCTAAGGTTGGCTGGTCCGTCAAAAAAAATCGCTTGTAATCTTGTCCCTAGACAGGGGTCACAATGATCCGCTACTCAATGACTTCTAACAACCCTACATTGCTGTCCACCTTAGCACATAAATGGGGAATGTCGACATAAATAAAAAATAAAAATCAGGGCCAGACCCGGCCGAAAAAGCGGAAATAACCCTTTTTACGGCTATAATCCAGGTATTTAAAAAAAATCAGGCAGTATTGAGGAACTTTTTATCGACGATCTGATCGACCGAAAACTTGCCGCCGCCGTATAAAATCAGGGGTATCGCTATCGCCAGAGCCAGCAGATGAAATTCAAATCCTTCGCCAGCTTGATGGCCGGCCCAGTTCATGAAAATCCCGTTGTTCCCATGGACCAGGGCGATGGCGCCCAGCATGATGCAGGCCACGCCCGCGGCGCTCAACCGGGTCAGAAAACCGGTGATCAATCCTAATGCCCCGAACGACTCGCCGATAATCACCAGAAAAGCGATCAGGGCCGGGATCCCCATTTTATCCGTAAAAAATCCCATGGTGGCGTCGAACCCGTGGCCGCCAAACCAGCCCAGTAGTTTTTGCCCGCCGTGGAAGAAAAACACCAGTCCCAGCATGACGCGAAGAATGAGGTGCGTGGTCGAATCATCCGTATGAAAAAACGATTTCAGGAATTTCATAAAGCCTCCTTATTAGGGAAACGAACCCTGACTTTTATTACAAGGGATAATATCATTTCGTCACCTACTCCGTTGGATAATTTTGAACAAACCGGTGGAGCGGGATGCGCACGGCTTCCGGCCATGAACTGATTTTCCGGGAAACCGGGCCCCACACCCCATTGACGCGATACCGGAATCATCCAGTGAAAAAACTTTTCATTATAATAGGGGCGCTGTTTTTGGTGCTGGCGGGTTGCGAACAGGACACGGAGTTTCCGTTGATTCTTCTCCCCACGGCTGAGCCGTCCTCAAAAATGTGCAATGACCGGGGCATCGACCACTACCGTCAGAAAGATTAGCAGTCGGTGCTGATCGATTTCGTTTAGGCGCGGACAGCAGACCACACGGCGGGGGAGATCCATTTCAACCTGGCGCTCACCTTGCTGAAGCTGGGCGAAGAGGACAAGGCACTGGAATCGTTCCGGCTGGCCGTCAAACATGCCTACGGCAACCCCAAAATCCTGCAATCGCCGCTCTTGAACCGGTATCTGAATCTCAAAAAACAATAAGAATCCCTAGCAGATGCCTGCTCCCGACGGGCTGGAAAAATAATAGAACCATCCCGGGAGTTATCCTTTATCCTGAAAGGGTAGAAGTCATGAAGGACAGGGAGCCGTTATATGGATAAAGGAATGAAAATTTTAATCAAACTATCCGGGATTGGCCTGATTCTGCTGGCGGTCCAAGAGGCGCTGGCCCACGGCATGTCGGAGGCCGACCAACAAGCCATGCTGGACGGCGGTTATCTGCAATACATGTGGCTGGGCGCGACCCATATGTTGACGGGGTACGATCACCTGTTGTTCGTGTTCGGCATCGTGTTTTTCCTGACGACTTTTATGGATGTGGTCAAATACATCACCGCGTTTACCGTGGGCCACAGCATCACCCTGATCTCCGCCACCCTCATGGGTGTCACCGCCAATTATTTTTTGATCGACGCGGTGATCGCGCTCAGCGTTTGCTATATCGGGTTTGAAAATACCGGGGGCTTCCGGAAGTATTTCCAAAAATCCCCCAACCTTCTGCTGGCGGTTTTTCTGTTCGGATTCATTCACGGTTTCGGACTGTCCACGCGCCTGCAACAACTCCCGCTGGGGGACGACGGCTTGATCTGGCGGATTCTTTCTTTCAACCTGGGGATCGAGCTGGGACAGGTGGGCGCCTTGTGCCTCATGGTGGCCCTGCTGTTCAAGTGGCGGCGGACCCAGACATTTCTGCAGATCAGCAAGGTGTCCAACAACGGGTTGATCGTGGCGGGCGCTCTGTTGTTCCTGATGCAAATGCACGGTTATCTGCACACGGTGAATCCTGACGAGTTCGGATTCCCGGCGGACAACCACGCCCACGCTCACGAAGTTTTGGCTGTTCCAAGCGTTTCCCCCGGCAGTGAATACGGCCTGTTGCCCAACAACGGACCCGCGGAATTGTTTAACCGGTCCGACTGAATTCCGGCCCGTTTCGATTTTTTATTTATGGTCAGGGGAGATTCATAAAGGAGCGCTTATGTGTTTATTTACCGAAGAGATCGACGAGGTTTCCGACACCCGGATTTTCGCGCGGATGGCGGGCGATACACAAATCTTGGTTTATGAAATGACCTTTTCCAGCAAGGAGGACCTGGCGATGGTCCTGCCCATTCCAGTGGCGCCGGGAGTAGGCGAAGACGCCGTCGATTTTATTTCCATGGGCGATTTTCCATTTTTTTTTAGCTGGCTGGATGAATTGTTTCCGGTAGTAATCGGCGGGATGGAGGAAGACGACCTTGAGTTCCTGGATGCCCCGGTCACCGCGTCCCTTCTGGAAGTGCATCAGGTGGGTTGTTTCGAGGCTTCCTTTGTTCCGCAAAGAAAAGACTTCGAGCGGCTGGACCCGCGCTTCCGCCTGCCGGAGAAGGTGTGGAACAGTTTTACCCATTATGAGGATTACGGTTTCGTGGTGTTCAAGCTCAAGCGCGGGCAAAACCAGGAAGTGCATCCCATGGCGTTTTCGTTTCCGACGCGCCAGCCGGAAAAGCTGTTTTACCCGACGGTCCATGTTCATGACGGAGAATTCCATGAGCAGGCGGAGTTCGACCATACCCTGTATGCCCAGGTGCCGGTCGAAATTCGCGGATGGGAGCCGTCGGAATGGTGTCTGGGGAAAGAGCTGTTTGAAATGCCCTCGGACCCAGATGTGCGTAAATTTATGGGTCTTGAACAGAAAGAAAGGTGGAGTCCTGTGGCCGAGTTAAACGTCGTCGAGCTCGATCGATCCTGTTACCGGGAAATCATCCGGGGGATGCGTAAAAACGAGGACATCCGGGTTTCATTGAATGCGCCGGTTTAATCCCGCTGGAGAGGAAGATCAGATAATAGTAGGATGCGGACATGAATCCCGAAGAACGGCAGGACCTGAAGCGGAAGATTGAGGAGGAAATCGCGGCGCAGAAGACACTGATCGCCAGCCTGTCGGAAACCTCGAAACCCGTCGCGCCGGAAACGCCATCAACAAACTATCCCGCATGGAGGCGCTGAGCGACCGCCCCGTCCACGAGGCGTCACTGAACGCCGCCAACACCAAACTGTCGCGGTTGGAAACGGCATTGGGCAAAGCGGACCGACCAGATTTCGGCCTCTGCGCCAATGGCAACAATCCATTCCCGCCCAGCCGCATCCTGCTGATGCCCGAGGCCACCCTCTGCATCCTCTGCGCGGAGAAGAGTTAACCGGCATACCACCCCATTCTTTTGCTTGATCTGGCTGGACTTTTTCTCTACCTTACCCACTCGACAAAAAATTTAGGCAGGGATTCCTTCCCGGCTGGATTGAGGAGAATTGAATGAAAGCGGAAGAATGTACGTTGTTCAGCGGCGGGGCCCAGGGAGCCGAGGCGGAATTCGGCGCGCAGGCCGAGAAAGCCGGCATGGAAGAAATTAATTTTACGTTCGAGGGGCACCAGGTCGTTCGACAGCGCGGCCTGCGTCACCTCACCCAGGAGGAATTATTGCATGGCGACGTCAGCCTGTCCTACGTTTCCAAACTGATGCACCGGTCCTACACCCAGGGGCCGCTCCTGAAAAAAGTTCTGCAGAGCATCTGGCACCAGATCAACAACGCCGAGGAAGTGTTTGTGGTGGGTAAGATTCTGGAGGACGGCACCGTGAAGGGCGGCACCGGCTGGGGCGCGGAGTTCGCCAAGCTCTGCAACAAACCCCTTCATGTATTCGATCAGGATCAGAAGCAGTGGCACTGGTGGAACGGAGATAAATGGGAGAAGGGCAATCCTCGCATCCAGAAAAAAAAGATCGCCGGCACCGGCACCCGTTTCCTCAACGACGCCGGCAAACAGGCCATCGCCGATTTGTTCAAAAATTCCTTTTAAAAAAATTTCTTATGCGGGCGGAAAGCGGAAGAAGACCGCCCGGAGAAAATCCCGGCCCGGTAACGGCGGATTCTCAATCGTCTTTGTCGTGGTCGTCTTCGTGCTCTCCTTTTTCATGGGGCTCAAGAATCGTGCCCGACTGGTTGTTGTCCCCCTTCGACAGTGCCTGTCCTGAGCTTGTCGAAGAACTCAGGGTGACGCATAGGAAGAATCACCCCAACCCCTCTTTACAAGAGGGGCTAAGTCATTCCCGGCGATTCGCCGGGCGTCACGCGGGTCAGGCGGAGCAGCTGAGCCGCATTTCGACGTGCGATTCCGGGGTTTCGGCGGCGTACAGTTCGGGGTCGATGCCGTAGCGGCTAAAAATTTCGGGGCGGTCGTTGTAGGGGTCCTGCAAGAGAATACGCAGCCGTTCCACTTCGGAAAAGTCGGCTTGCTTCATCGCTTTGTCGATGGCGCGTTCCAGCAGGTAATTGCGCAGGATGAAGCGGGGATTAACTTGGTTCATGGTTGCTTTTCTTTCATTGAGGTCAGGGTCTTCCCGCTCGATCAACTTGCGATACATGTCCAGCCAGGAATCGAGGTCTTTGGGATTGTTGAAACCCTGGCGCAGGCTCGCCGGCACTTCACCGGGAAAGGCGGAAAGGTTTCGAAAGAACAGAGTGTAGTCCACTTGGTTTTCATATAGGATATGGAACAATTTTCCCACCAGGGTGGTAAACTCCGAGTCCAAAATCTCGAGGCCCAGTTTTTGGCCCATGAGTTCATTGTAAAATCGATTGAACGCCGGCTGGTATTGTTCCAATTCTTCGGTGATGATCTCTGGGGTGATCAAATGAGTTAGCGTTTCACCCAGCTTGGCCAGGTTCCAGTGGCCGATCTCCGCCTGCCGCCCGAACGCGTAGCGGCCGTGGCCGTCGGTCTGGTTGGGGGTGAAGTCGGGATTGAACCGGTCCATGAACCCGAAGGGACCGTAATCGAACGTGATGCCGGTGAGCGTCATGTTGTCGGTATTCATCACGCCGTGGATGAACCCCGCCGACTGCCAATGCGCGATCAGCCGCGCGGTTTTCTGCATCACGGTTCGGAACAGCAGTTGATATTTGTTGGCCTCGCCGGCAAGCTCGGGGTAATGCCGCTGGAGGATGAAATCGGCCAGCCGGGTGACGGCTTCCGGGCGGTTGGTGTAATGAAAATTTTCGAAACTGCCGAAGCGGACATGCGAGTCACTCAACCGCACCAGCAGGGCGCCGGGTTGCGGCGTCTCCCGGTACACCAGCTCACCGATGCCGATGATGGCCAGCGAGCGCGTCGTGGGGATGCCCAGTCCGTGCACCGCCTCGCCGCCCAAATATTCCCGGATGGAAGCGCGCAGGGAGGCGCGGCCGTCGAACCCGCGGGCGAACCGCGTGGGCCCGCAGCCTTTCAGGTAGACATCCCAGGTGTGACCCGATCCGTTGGCGACTTCTCCCAGCAGGAGGCCGCGTCCGTCACCCAGTCGCGGGTTGTACAGGCCGAACTGATGCCCGGAGTAATCCATCGCCAGCGGTTGCGCGCCCGGCAAGGGGCGGTTGCCGGAAAAATATTCGACGAATTCCGGCCGTTCGAATTCTGCCGGGTCCAAACCGATCAGCGCCGCCGCTTCGGGGTTGCCGTCGATGAGATAGGGAGCGGCTACGGGATCGGGCGATTTCGCCTGAAAAAAATCCGGCCCCAATTCATAAAAAGAATGGGCCCAATCGAATTGTTCCAATGTGGCCATGAAAAGCGATCCCGTCCTGTGTTTTAACGATAAGGTTCAGTGAAATAAGATGGCAGGGGCCCGCCAAAGGATTCAAATTCGGGGCTCCTTGAAGGGGGAAATGGATGCTTGGTCCGGGCAGTAAGGAAGGCTCTTTATCCCAGCAAACATTGAAAAGTTATAGGTCCGATAGGGTCCAGCGTCACGCTGGTTATGCGGTGCGCTTCAAGGTGTTTTTGTCGATGTGGTGAAAGAGGTCTTTCCGGCCCTTGATTTGGAGTTGGGTGTCTTCCTCGTAGCTGAAGCTTTGATCGTCTTGGAGGGTGACATTCAATTCGTATCGGACGGTTTTTAATTCCTGATTTTTACACTTTATATTATTAGCCAGTTGGGTCTACCCTGTTTTGACGGGGAACACTTTCTTCATTTTTTCCTCGCCGAAACCACCCGGGGATAATGATTAAAGTCGGAGACCATGACCGGGTCCGTAAAAGCCCTCGTTTCCCTAATCAGAGAACACACGGGACCGTGAACGCCGAAACCGGTCTCCACAATCACGTACCCTCCCTTTTTTAAGAGACGGACCGCATCAGGAATAATGGCATGGTAAAAATTTAATCCATCCGATCCACCGTCGAAGGTTCTTCTGGGTTCATGGTCCTTGATCTCAGGCATCAAACCTTCAATACGATCCACCCGGATATAGGGAGGATTGGATAGAATAAAATCGAAAGGGCCCAGATCCTCTCGATGAGTGGCATCAAACAAATCCCTTTTAAGAAAGCGAATTTTCCGGGCCACGCCGTGTTTCTTTGCATTCTCCTGGGCGACCGCCAGAGAATCGTTCGAAATGTCCACGGCAATCACTTGGCTTTGGGGAACTTCCAGGGCCGCCACGATGGCAATCACCCCCGATCCGGTACACATATCCAGGATTCGGAAAGAGGTTTGCCCGGGGAAGTTCTTTTTGAGTTCTAAAAAATGTGAGATCAGGACTTCCGTTTCCGGGCGGGGGATTAAAACATCGGGCGTAACTTTGAAATCCAGCGACCAGAATTTGCGATGCCCTAGAATGTAATGAAGCGGTTCCCGAGCCGCCCTCCGCTCCACCCAGTTCCGGAACCGATGCCCATGATTCGGGTCCACTTCCCGTTCCAAGGGCGGAGGCGCTTTTTCGCTGCTCGAGGCAACCACCTCTTCAAGCAGGGCCTGGGCGTCCGTACCGGGCTGCTCCACCCCGGCCTGGGTCAAATGTTCAATTGACCATTGCAACAGGGTTCGATAAGTCCGTTCCATTGGTTCTCCCGGTCATCGACGGGTTCATGCGCAAAACCATGATACGCCCCCGATGAACTCTCAATAGTGTGCTGAGCAAGAGAGCGAATTTAATCATGCACAAACCTATTTTTTGACTTTCCAAATCGAATCGACAAAATACCTTTTGGAATCAAAAAGGTGTTCTACGATCTCAAATCCGTTGTTTCGAGCCAACTGCTCG
>SMUZ01020224.1_pt1 | contig 14111 bp, 16 predicted proteins | sample 2456421 | NCBI WGS metagenome assembly SMUZ01 (sample SAMN11095932, study PRJNA526329) | marine sediment metagenome | biome: Marine sediment; feature: Surficial sediment; material: Deep marine sediment; isolation source: Hadal surficial sediment | place: Pacific Ocean | collected 2014-11 | depth... | reverse complement strand
TGGTATATTTTCCAAAACGCTCGACCGTATATTCGTAACCTTGATCAACAATATTGACCATTTTACGAATAGTAACTAACAATAACACCACTAAGAAAATCGCTAAAATTGTTCCTAAATCCATAATCTCTTCTCCTCAATAACCCGTATTACGATATTGTTATTTGATGAATCTAAAGCTCAAAGGATAACGGTAATACACCCCTTCATTTGCCTTGATTGAGGCAATGATGACAACAATCAACTGAAAAATTAAAACGACGAAAATGAGTACAAAACCAATGAGAACAAACATCAATAGTACAGATACTATCGTTGCCAGCATCATGGTAATCTGAAAATTCAAGGATTCTTTTCCCTGATCTTCAACAAAAGGCATTTCGTCCCTTTTAATAATCCAGATCACAAGCGGACCGATAATGCTTGCGAATGGAATAATAAAGCCGGTAAAAACGATCAGGTGACAAAACATACCCCAGATACGTTCTTCTTTATCCGGAACATGAACGGTATCAACTTCCTGATTCATTGAGCACCCTTTATTCTGTCATCGCAGATTATTTCTAGTCTATTGTTTTTCATGAAATATTTCAGGTGAAATCTCATATATTTTCCCTGGGTTGATCAATCATTGACAAAGTCTGTTGTAGCCAATGTTGAATTTGGTCTACCAACATCTCTTCAACACCCTGATAATGATGCCCCGCATGTTTTAGTTCAATCTGCTCGAAATCACGATTACCGTTTTTACTTGCCGCCAGACGGCGATCGTCACTGCCTCGCCTGACATCTGGTAAATCTTCATCTCCATAAATATCGAGCATGGGAATGTTTATTCCACCAATTAACTTGAACACATCCAATCCCGGCTTGATAAATTTTTGCGAAAGCATACTCACAGACACAAATGCCCTTACATTTTCATTTTTACCACTTGCCAGATAACTTGCTACTTGTACCGCACCAAAACTATAGCCTAGTAGAATAATCTGCTCAATCTCCCAAGTATGTAGATAATCGATAGCAGCATTTAGTCGGCTTTTTGCAATTTTCAGCGTCTTACCATATTCGGCAACAGGCTCTTCCGGAGACAGGATTGGCATCTGTATTGAAAGTGTTGACCAACCGAACTCAGGTAATTGCGTTCGTAGTGGTGAAATCACATCTGGCCAGTCTGGATGTGCGCCCATCCCATGAGCCAGAATAACAACACCGCGAGACTCGCCCATTTTGGCCCGTTGATAGATGCCAATAAACCGGCCACCTGATGCCTTCAAGCTGACAATCTCGTCAGCATGTACAATCAATGCTAATTTTTCAGCAATTTGCTGTTCCCTGTTCTGTGCCTGTATATCTTTTGCTGAAACCTGATATGTCAACATGTAACCCATTAGAAAAATGATGATGGGGAAGGCTGACCGTATCATGATCATAGTCTAATGGATTCCTGGCCTAAGTTCCTGGCTCGAGTTTCCGGCTCGAGTTTCCGGCATGAACCCTTGGCCTGAGTGGCTATCGTAGGCACGATCAGGTAAAGTTGCGCCCCTTATACCCAAACTTGTTTCAGAACAGACTTAATTTTACAGCAACGAGTCTATATGACTGATTACATCATTGCTCCTTCAATATTATCGGCAGATATGGCCCGCCTCGGTGATGACACGACCAAAGTACTGGCTGCAGGCGCAGATTTTGTCCATATCGATGTGATGGACAATCACTACGTACCGAACCTGACTTTCGGCCCGGTCATTGTTAAGGCTTTGCGTGATTACGGAATCGAGGCACCGCTCGATGTGCATTTAATGATCAAACCAGTTGATCGAATCATCCCTGATTTTGCCAAAGCTGGTGCCAGCTATATCACATTTCACCCAGAGGCCAGTGAACACGTTGACAGAAGCTTGCAACTGATCCGCGATAATGGTTGCAAATCCGGTCTCGTCTTAAACCCGGCAACACCGCTGGATATTCTGAACCATGTGATTGATAAGGTGGATATGGTGCTACTCATGTCGGTCAACCCCGGGTTTGGAGGTCAGTCATTTATTCCGTCTGCCATAGATAAGCTAAGACAGGCCCGCAAAATGATCGATGACAGCGCTTATGACATTCGTCTTGAGATCGATGGTGGCGTTAAGGTGGAGAACATCCGCGAAATTGCCGAAGCCGGGGCGGACACCTTCGTTGCAGGCTCAGCCATCTTTGGCAATGATGATTATCAGTCAACCATCAGTGCTATGCGTAACGAGCTGGCTAATACTCAAGCCTCCTAGTCAATCCCTATTCAATGCCTTTAAGTCAACCTGAAATGGTATTGCTGGATCTGGATGGTACATTGGTCGATACCGTGCCAGATCTTACTTACTGCCTGGATACCATGTTACATAAACTGTCGATGCCTGTGGCTGGAGAGGCAAAAGTCAGGGAATGGGTTGGTAATGGGATCGAACGACTGGTGAAGCGTGCACTGACGAATGATCTTGCCAACAATAATTTTGCCAGGGAACCCGAACCGTCACTGTTTGAAGAAGCCTTACCTATATTCATCGACTGTTACCGGCAAAACGCCTGTAAGCAAAGTCAATTATACGATGGTGTTAGAGAGGGGCTGGACCACCTGACAAACAATGACTACAAGCTTGGTTGTGTCACCAATAAATTAAGCCAGTTCACAGACATCATACTTGAAACACTCGGGCTCCAGGATAAATTTGGTATCGTCATTAGTGGCGACACATTAGCAAAGAAAAAACCTGACCCACTCCCATTACTACATGCCGCTGAATATTTTGGTGTCAGCCCGCACAGGTCTTTAATGGTGGGTGACTCAGTGAATGATGTCAGAGCTGCACGCGCTGCTGGATTTCAGGTTTTATGTGTCAGCTATGGGTATAATCTTGGTCAGGATATTCGCCTTGCCAACCCAGACCATGTCGTCGACTCGTTGGCTGAACTTGAGGCTGCCTTTTAGGCGGACGTCTTTCGGGCAATAACATCATGACACCAGAACAATTCAAACAACTTGCAGAGGGCAATTACAACCGAATCCCGCTAATGCGAGAAGTTCTCGCAGATATGGACACACCGCTAAGTGCCTACAAAAAACTGGCTGACGAACCTTACTCCTATTTGTTCGAATCCGTACACGGCGGAGAAAAATGGGGACGTTATTCCATCATTGGCCTGGGTTCCAGCACAATTCTCCGTGTCACTGATCATCAATTGTCTATCGAAGAAGATGGGGTAATTATCAGCGATGAAGAAGTCGAGGATCCATTGAAAGCAGTGGAGCTATTTCAACAACAATATCGTGTTCCCGAGATTGCCAGGATGCCGAGATTTTCCGGAGGCATGGTAGGTTACTTTGGCTATGACTGTATTCGCTATATTGAAACGCGCCTGGATTTCTCTGATAAGGACGATCCCCTCGAATGCCCGGATATTTTATTAATGGTTTCAGAACAACTTGTCGTGTTCGATAATCTGAGTGGCAAACTACATATTATCGTCCATGCAAACCCGAAACAAAGCGATGCCTATGCAAAAGCACAACAACAACTTGATGCGCTTGCCAGTAAATTAACGGTTGCTATCATCAACGCACCTAATGAAAAAACACGGTATGTCGATGAAAAAGATTTTGTCTCTGGTTTTACGCAAGAAAAATTTCAACAGGGTGTTGATCGAATCAAAGATTATATTGTCGAAGGCGATGCCATGCAGGTTGTACTATCACAACGCTTATCTATCCCATTTAACGCACCACCGATCGATCTTTATCGTGCTTTGCGTTGTTTGAATCCTTCACCTTATATGTTCTATCTGAATTTGAAGGATTTTCATATTGTCGGTTCTTCACCGGAGATTCTGGTTCGTCTGGAAGATAACGAAATCACAGTTCGGCCGATTGCGGGCACCCGGCCTCGAGGTGCTAATGCAGAAGAAGACCTGGTACTGGAGGAAGAACTGCTGAACGACCCGAAGGAACTCGCAGAACATTTAATGCTGATCGACCTGGGTCGTAATGACACGGGCCGTGTTGCTGAAATAGGCACCGTCAAGGTCACTGACAAAATGATTATTGAGCGTTACTCCCATGTGATGCACATCGTTTCGAATGTGGTTGGAACACTCAGGAAAGGACAGACTGCCATTGATGTATTCAGGGCAACTTTCCCTGCCGGTACTGTCTCAGGGGCCCCTAAAATCAGGGCAATGGAAATCATTGATGAACTGGAACCTGTTAAACGTGGCATCTATGCTGGCGCCGTTGGCTATATTTCATGGAATGGCAATATGGACACAGCTATTGCCATTCGAACTGCAGTAATTAAAGATGGTAGCTTGCACATTCAGGCTGGCGCAGGCATCGTGGCAGATTCCGTGCCTGAAAATGAATGGAAGGAAACAATGAATAAAGGCCGTGCCATTTTCAGGGCCGTGGCCATGGCTGAAAAAGGTTTAAATTAAGACAGCGCTTACCCTGAAAAATGACGAAATAGCTGAAAAAAAACAGGCGTATTGATTATGTTATTAATGATAGACAATTACGATTCTTTTACCTACAACCTGGTTCAATATTTTGGTGAACTGGGTGAAGAAACGCTCGTTTATCGCAATGACAAAATAAGCATCTCTGAAATTGAAGCACTGTCACCTGAACGAATCATTATTTCGCCTGGCCCGTGCACACCCAATGAAGCAGGAATATCACTAGAATTGGTGGAACACTTCAAAGGGAAACTTCCCTTGCTTGGCGTTTGTCTTGGTCACCAGAGTATTGGCCAGGCATTTGGCGGAAGAATTGTCCATGCAAAGGAAATCATGCACGGCAAAACCTCTGAAGTTCATCATAATAATCGTGATGTTTTTGCTGGTCTGGGTAATCCGTTCACTGCGACGCGTTATCATTCACTGGTGATTGAACAGGAAACCTTACCTGATTGTTTCGAAGTCACGGCCTGGACACAAACGAAAGAAGGTGAGATGGACGAAATCATGGGTGTAAGACATAAGGAATATGTCATCTCGGGCGTGCAATTTCACCCGGAATCCATTCTAACTTCCTATGGTCACGAGCTTTTGAGGAATTTCCTGGAAATTGCGTAACACCAACAATTAATAAAAATTGTTAAATGATGGATATTCAAAACGCAATACAATCTGTTATCGATAAAAAACATCTCAGCAATGATGAGATGCGTAGTGTCATGCAAAATATCATGACCGGCGAATGTACAGATGCTCAGATCGCAGGTTTTCTGGTAGGACTAAGAAGTAAGGGGGAGACAGTTGAAGAGATTACCGCCGCCGCCCATGTCATGCGAGAACTTGCCAGCCGCGTTCAACTCAACCAGGCAAACCTGATCGATACCTGTGGCACTGGTGGCGATGGATCCAATACATTTAATATTTCTACCACGGCAGCATTTGTGGTTGCCGCCGCAGGAGGCAATGTTGCAAAACATGGTAATCGTTCTGTCTCCAGCAAATCAGGCAGTGCAGATGTGCTGGAAGCCGCAGGGGTTAAACTTGAAATCACGCCCAAACAGGTTGCGCAATGTATTGAAAAAATTGGCATAGGTTTCATGTTTGCGCCCATGCATCATAGTGCGATGAAATATGCAATCGTTCCACGCCGTGAACTTGGTGTGCGTACTCTATTTAATATTCTGGGACCTTTAACCAACCCTGCCGGGGCAAAACGTCAGGTGATAGGCGTATATAGTCATGACTGGCTGGAGACATTAGCAAATGTTCTGAAAAATCTCGGTAGCGAACAAGTAATGATTGTACACTCCGAAGATGGCATGGATGAAATCAGTATTTCAGCACCGACGCGTATCGCCGAGTTGAAAAATGGCGAAATCAAGACCTATACCATTGAACCCGAACAGTTCAAACTGCAACGTGCCGACATCAGCATTTGGCTGTCGAAAACGTTGAAGATAGTCTAAAAGTGATGCATGCCGTTCTAGACAATCAGGATGGCCCGTCTCAGGACATCGTATTGCTGAATGCAGGTGCTGCTATTTATACCGCTGACATTGAAGACACATTGGCATCAGGCATTGAATCCGCACGTCGGGTGATCGAAAATGGTTCGGCCAGATCTAAACTCGATGAACTGGCAAAGCTCACACAATCTTTTTAGATCCAATCCTTCTATGATCTAATCCTTCTAAAAGAACCATAAACTATGACACGAGCCATAACACAAAACAGGCCTGATATTCTTAAGAAAATTTTGGCGCGTAAGTCTGAGGAAATCAACGAACGAAAATCAAAGATGCCAGAACGGGAATTAAAAGACAGGGCCGATGATTGTCCCCCGACCCGGGGTTTCTGTATGGCCATCGAGAAATCTATTAGTGAAGGCAAAGCCGCTATCATTGCAGAAATTAAAAAGGCTTCTCCTAGCAAGGGGATTATTTGTGAAAACTTTGATCCTGAATCAATTGCCCAATCTTATGAGAACGCTGGTGCAAGTTGCCTGTCGGTATTGACTGATGTAGATTTTTTCCAGGGTTCAGATAAATATATGCAAAGCGCGCGTGCCGCCTGTGAATTACCTGTGTTACGAAAGGATTTCATGATAGACCCATACCAGATTTATGAGTCCAGAGTTTTAGGTGCTGATTGTATTCTCATCATTGTCTCTGCCCTGTCCGATACACAAATGCAGGATCTGGCTGGTACCGGTGAGGAAATTGGGCTGGATATCCTTGTCGAAGTGCATAATCGTGAAGAGCTTGAACGTGGCTTAATGTTACGCACGCCATTAATCGGCATAAACAATCGTAACTTACACACCTTTGAAACTGACATTGAAATAACCATCAGTTTATTGCCTGATGTTTTTCATGATCGTACTGTGATTTCTGAAAGTGGCATTCATACAGTTGAACATGTTAAAACCATGCGTAAGCATGGTGTCGATGGTTTCCTTGTTGGCGAAGCCTTTATGAGTGCCGAAGATCCGGGCGAAAAACTGCGAGAATTATTTTCCTTGTAAGTTTCAACTCTGCTGATTGTTAAATCCGATTCTGTCTTTATTTATTATGGAGAGCCGAATGGAAAAGCTTATTTCTACCTTATTAATATTTACCTTCCTCATTCTCAGTGCCTGTTCAGATAATGCGCAAACACCACAAGTTATCACAGCAGAAACAGCAGAAAATAATTCACCTGAAAAGGGAACGGCAAAGCTTGAGTTACTCTGGGAAGCACAAGGGTTTAATAATCCAGAATCTGTCATTTATCACGAATCAAGCAATACCTTGTTTGTTTCCAATGTCAACGGTTCACCCGTCGAAAAAGATGGTAATGGCTATATTTCAAAGATCCTGCTTGATGGCACCATACTTAAGATGCAGTGGGTTATTGGTTTAAATGCACCAAAGGGGCTTGCGATTCATGACAACACCCTTTATGTCTCCGACATAGATACATTGGTTGCGATAGATATTCCATCCGGTACCATCACTAATACATATAAAGTGGATGATGCAAAGTTTCTTAATGACGTGACTGCAAGCAATCAAGGTGAGATCTTCGTCTCAGATATGTTGCTTAATCGCATTCACCGTTTGAGTAATGATCAATTCAATCTATGGCTGGAATCGACTGAACTTGAGAACCCTAACGGTCTACATGCTGAAGGAGATCATTTGATTCTCGGTGCCTGGGGCGTAATCACAGATGGTTTTGCAACAGAAATCCCTGGCCATTTAAAATCTATTTCTCTTCAGGACAAATCCATTACTAATCTCGGTGGTGACCCCATTGGGAATCTTGATGGTGTGGAGAGTGATGGCAATAATGGCTATTACGTTACTGACTGGATGGCAGGTAAATTGTTTCAAATCAACACTAATGGTGAAGCGACACTTTTGCTTGAACTGGAACAAGGCATGGCTGATCATGAGGTACTCCTTGAGCAAAAACTGATTCTGCTGCCAATGATGAAGAATGATAAAGTCCTTGCTTACAGAATTAAATGATGTGCTTCGACCTACAGGGATGTAGGAAGGTGAAGCAACACAAGAGCAGTTGCAGAGATGCACTAATACCTCGGTTACATGGACGTAAAAGAGCGGTGAACGACAAGCGATATTAAATCGTTACATGATCAATAGCTACGGATGACCTTTTACGTTTTGCTCCGTTTTTCATCAAAATAAACAGGATCTTCTTTATCCGTCATTATGATGTCGCCATCAATCTCTCCGCCAGAAGCAATCGCTAATGTGCCTGCTTTTACGTTGCCCCGAATCTTTCCCGTGGGGCCAACTTCCAGTTTGTACTCAGTAGATACATTACCTTTAACGCTGCCGTTTATGACTATTGATTCTGCCCGAATAGAACCTATCCACTCACCTGTTTTTTCAACGGTTAATGTATTTTCAATTTCACAATCGCCTTCAACCTTGCCCAACACAATAACAGGTGCTGTACTTTTAATTACACCACTAATAAATGATCCACCACTGATTATTGATGGCATTTTTTTATTTTCATCCTGGACACGACGATTTTTATTTTTCACATTAATTCATCTCTTCTTGTGTAGCTTATAAGTATCCCCTGAATGATGCCCTAGTGTCCCAATAAAATACCACTAGAATAAGTATATTAGATAGACTCTAGATAATCAGTAACAACAGGGCAAAAGTTTTTTTCATCAATCAGAAAGGCATCATGTCCGTGCGGACAATCTATCTCCTGGAATGTTGTGTCAATGCCTGATTTATTTAATAGCTCCGATAATTCCTGCTGTTGATGTGGCGGAAATAAAATATCGGATGCCACACTGTTAATCAGTGCAGATTCCAGTTTACTTGCGGTAAATTCATCGACTGGATCATTAATTTCTTCTGTTAGAGCGAACCAGTTCATGGTCTGGGAAAGCTTGATATAACAATTAGCATCAAAATCTCTGCAAAATCTTTCTGCATTAAACTGCAAATAAGCCTCTATCTCCGAACCTGTGCCATCTTCTTTTCGACCAAACCGATTACGCCATTCGGAGGTCGATCGATAACTGATTAATCCCAGTTTCCTCGCCAACATCATACCCGTTAAAGGTTCCGCGTCCATTGGATAATCCCCATCCATAAAATCAGGATCAGTATGAATAATTTCACGTTGCACTGATCGAATCGCAATGGCAAAGGGATCCGCCTCCACTGCCGCAGAAATATTAATCATATGTCTGGTTCTTTCCGGGTAAGAGATGACCCAGGCCAATGCTATCATCCCGCCCATAGATGGCCCCACGACACATAAAATATCCTTAATGTTTATCTGTTCAAGCGCCAGTCCTGTAAGCCTGGCAATATCCCAAATAGTGATATCAGGAAAATCGGCACCATAATAATCCCCCGTATCCGGATTTATTGAGGCGGGACCAGTTGAACCACGACAGCTTCCAATAGAATTAACACAGATGACATGAAATTTGTTTGTATCAATGGCTTTCCCTGCACCGACCATAAATTCCCACCAACCAGGTGACTTGTCTTTTTCAGAAGAAGCGACATGTGCGCCCGGCGACAAACCAGTAAAAATAAGTATCACCGGGGCAAACTCTGCTCCCAGACGCTCCATCGCAACGACCGGATTATTCAGCTCGCCGCCCTTATCAAGGGTTTGCACACCCGGAATGGTAATTAATTCTGTTGCAGGGGGATTTTCAAAAACCATAGCCCACTCAAAGATACTGTTATTATTTACTGCCTATTCTACCTTAAATCCCAATTTGGTTGTTCTGACTGCTTGAAGGTTAAACTATACTGAGTCTGTGTAATCGTCTTGGGAAGAAAAAAATTATGGCTCGAATTCTCGCTATTGTTTACGGTTCTATTGCCTATCTGGCCGGGTTCATTTCCCTTGTGTATGCAATTGGATTTCTCGGTGGTTTTCCGGTTCCCAAAGCAATCAATACGGGTGTTGTAGGAGATACGACCAGTTCAATCATTATTAATCTGCTCGTCCTGACATTATTCGCCCTTCAACAAAGCATCATGGCAAGACCAGCTTTTAAAAAATGGTGGGCTCAGTTTGTTCCGGGATACATAGAACGTAGTACCTACGTTTTATTCACCGCAATTGTACTGTTTGTTCTCTATTGGCAATGGCAACCGATGACAGACACCGTTTGGCATATAGAAAATACTATCGGTGTCATAATAATGAATGGTTTGTTCTGGTCAGGCTGGATTATATTGTTTGCTTCAACTTTTATGATTAGCCATACAGATCTGTTTGGTTTACGTCAGGTTTATTTTAAATTCAAGGATCATGACTATATCGATCTGGAATTTGAAATCTCAGGATTCTACAAATTTGTTCGACACCCTATCATGACCGGTATTATCATTGCCTTCTGGTCTACGCCCCACATGACGACGGGGCATCTCCTGTTTGCAGCAGTAACTACCGCATACATCCTGATTGCCCTGCAATTTGAGGAACATGACCTGATGAATCTATTTGGTGAGAAATATACTGATTACAAACAACAGGTTTCCATATTATTCCCTTTGAAATTTATTCTTCGAAAATAGATCACTCTGAATTAATCTCTCAGAAATTAAAGCAGGAACAGGTACCTGGACTAACTCTTTCTCCCCTGCTGTTTTCCGTATATTTTAAACTTCTCCAGGTTAAGTTCCATTTCTTCATCATCAAGTAATACCACTCCGCCGAACTGCTTGCTGATCCAGTACTGTTTGGCAAGGTTCTCTACTTCTTCCGCAAGTTGATAAGCTGAGTCTATGTTCTCTCCGAGAACAATCATGCCATGATTTGCCAGCAAACAGGTATTTCTTCCCTCAAGTGCCTTGACTGCATTTTGTGAGAGTGCTTCTGAACCAAACGTGGCATATTCCGCGCAACGAATGGAATCACCACCCACTCTTGCCACCATATAATGGAATGCAGGAATGTCCTGCCGTGTGCATGCAATCCCTGTTGCATAATCTGAGTGCACATGAACAATAGCATTGATTTCTTCCCGAACCAGATAGATATCCCGATGAAAATGCCATTCGCTGGAAGGTTTCAGATCGCCTTGTATGACGTTGCCCTGCAAATCCATTTCAACAATATCTGCTTCCATGAGTTGAAGATAAGGAACCCCCGTGGGTGTAATTAGAAAACCTTTAGAAGTGCGTACACTGAGATTTCCCGAAGTGCCAGCACTCAGACCGGACGTATTGAACGTGATAACAGTTTCAATAATTTTCTTGCGTAATTTTGAAGGATTCATAACCACATTCTAACAAGCAGGAAGAAAAGTCTCATCCACGAATGGCACTTACTTAAGTCTGTCGTTCCCGCGCAGGCGGGAATCCAGTGAAAGAATTTATGAAATATTAAACATTAAACCTAAAATGCATGACGTCACCGTCTTGCACGATGTATTCCTTACCTTCCAATCGCCATTTACCTGCATCCTTCGCGCCCTGTTCACCCTGATGCTCAATGAAATCATCATAGGCAATCACCTCTGCACGTATGAATCCTTTTTCAAAATCAGTATGAATAACAGATGCCGCACGTGGTGCAAAATCACCTTTATGCAGGGTCCACGCCCGTACTTCCTTTTCACTTGCGGTGAAATAAGTGTGTAAATTCAATAATGCGTAACCCGCACGAATGATTCGATTCAACCCCGGCTCTTCAAGACCTAGTTCCTTCAAAAATTCTAACTTCGATTCGTCGCCCAGTTCGGCAATCTCGGATTCTATCGAGGCACAAATCGGAATGACATCAGCATCTTCTTTAGCAGCAAGTTCCTTAAGTTTTTCTATCCATGGATTGTTGATACCGCCTTCATCTTCAACATTAGCTATATAGAGGGTGGGTTTTTGTGTGAGTAAATGAAGTGGATACAGGTCTTCCAGCGCCTGTTCATCTAGTGCCATAGAACGTACCGGGTTTCCTTCATCTAGATGTTCAATGACTTTTTCGAACAGTGCCTGCTGCCTGTGTGCAACTTTATCTCCACTTCTGGCAATCTTGACCACTTTTTGCAGGGCACGATCGAGACTTTCCTGGTCAGCCAGATATAATTCTGTATTGATGACTTCGATATCGGCCAGTGGATCGATCTTACCTGATACGTGGACGACATTATCATCATCAAAACAACGTACCACATGGGCAATCGCATGTGTTTCACGAATGTGTGCCAAAAATTTATTACCCAGACCTTCACCCTTTGATGCACCCTCCACCAATCCGGCAATATCAATAAACTCCATTGTTGCGGGCAGGATCTGTTTTGGTAAGACAATCTCAGCCAGATAATCCAGACGTTGATCAGGGACGGGCACCACACCAACATTTGGATCGATTGTACAAAAAGGATAGTTCTCCGCGTTGACCCCCGAGTTGGTCAATGCATTGAATAAAGTTGATTTACCCACATTCGGAAGACCAACAATGCCACATTTAAAACCCATAAAATTTGATTGCTTTAATCTTCGTTAATATTGTTTTTCTGATGTAAGGCATTCATTGCTTTCTGCACATCACCTTCAAATAGCACAGGCATGATTTCCACCGACGCCTTAATCGCTTCTTCTATTAACTGACGATCATCCATACCTGGTCTACCCAATACATGGGGTGTTACCCTGTTCTGACTCCCGGGATGACCAATTCCTATGCGTAATCGCGTAAAAGATTTATCACCCATCTGTGCAATAATATCTCGTAATCCATTATGACCACCGTGTCCCCCCTCTTTTTTCAGGCGGGCGATCCCGGCACCCAGATCAAGTTCATCATGAGCAACCAGAATCGCTTCAACCGGAATTTTATAAAAGCTGGCCACCGCCTGAACTGAGGAACCACTCCTGTTCATAAAGGTCATTGGCTTGCATAACCAACAGTCAACATCTGTTGTCTGTAGTCGACAAATCTCAGCATTGAATTTTGATTCTGGTCTAAATGAAAGGGAATATTTTGAAGCAAGTGAGTCAACAAACCAGAACCCGGCATTATGCCGGGTTTCAGAATGTTCGGGACCTGGATTACCCAGGCCAACTATTAATTTAAATGTTGATGGCACTGTGTGCCCTTTAAACGAGATAATCCCTGATAAAGGAATTACTCGTCTGCATCGGCACCTTCATCAGTGGCTGTGGCTTCCTCTGCCCCAGCATCTTCTTCTGCCTCTGCTTCTGCTTCTGCTTCTGCTTCTGCTTCATCTACAAGCTCGTCTTCAACTTCTATGACTACCTTGGGTATATGGACTGTTGCGACCGTCTGCGCTGCATCGCCACCATGAATCAAAGCAGCAATTTCGACACCTTCAGGCATCTTGAGGTCACTAAGGTGGATACCCTCACCAACATTAACCTCGGCCAGATCAACTTCAATATACTCAGGCAAATCCTTAGGTAGACAGCTGATTTCCAGATCAGTCATAACGTGGCTGACCACACCACCATCTTGCTTGACACCAATACATATATTTTCATTGATGAAATGTAATGGTACGCGCATGGTTAACTTCTCATTTTCATCAACGCGCTGCAAATCAACGTGAAGCACCGCAGCTTTGTATGGATGGCGTTGCAAGTCTTTCAGCACAACCTTCTCTTTCTTTTTGCCCACACGCAATGTAAGAATGTGAGAATAAAAAGCTTCGTTCTCAAGATGATGCATGATCTCATTTTGCGACATCATGATCGAGGTGGCATCCTTCTCTGCCCCGTACACAACACCAGGGATTTTACCCTCGCGACGCAGGCGGCGGCTCGCACCTTTCCCCATGTCCTCGCGAGGCTCAGCAATAATTTCAAACTGTTCCATTGAACTACTCCTACTTTAAATTAATGACAAACCATATTCGCGACCAAATATGGCGACAATGTTCCCCAGAAAAGCAAAAATCTCTTCAGGAATAAACCCAAGAACCCGGTAAATCATTCAAAACTGACGACAATCAATATGAGCGGACAGCGCAGTATATAGAGAAATCAGTGATATTCAATATTTACAGGGCTATCTGGCAGTCCTTACCTATGGAAACATACGGCACAGCTGATTTCCCTCGGAGGCTGATTTCTTCCGGCCTGAGTTCTTCAGGACTT
>SMUZ01053457.1_pt1 | contig 14126 bp, 9 predicted proteins | sample 2456421 | NCBI WGS metagenome assembly SMUZ01 (sample SAMN11095932, study PRJNA526329) | marine sediment metagenome | biome: Marine sediment; feature: Surficial sediment; material: Deep marine sediment; isolation source: Hadal surficial sediment | place: Pacific Ocean | collected 2014-11 | depth 0-1... | reverse complement strand
CTGGCTATCGACCGATTGCGACGTTTCGATAATAAATCAGCGACACGAATTTTAAAGTAGTCAGCAACGGTTTTCTGGATGTTCTCAATGGAAACCAATCGCGCCTGTACAGCGAGGAGGTCGCGCAACGCTTCTTTAGCGAACTCCAGGTTGATCGGTCGGTCGGTAAATCGGGAGTTGGCAATGACACGGCGTAACGCGCCCTCGAGCTCACGAACATTTGAGCGAATTCGCTTGGCAATAAAAAACGCAACTTCCTCTGGCAGCTCAGTGCCCTCTGCTTGTCCTTTGCTCATCAGGATTGCCACTGATGTTTCCAATTCCGGTGGCTCAATTGCAACAGTCAAGCCCCAGCCAAATCTGGATTTGAGGCGCTCCTCCAGCCCATTAACTTCTTTTGGGTAACGGTCACACGTCAGCACAATTTGTCGGTGACCTTCGAGTAGCGCATTGAACGTGTGAAAGAATTCCTCTTGTGACCGCTCCTTGCCCGCAAAAAATTGGATGTCGTCGATCAATAAGGCATCAAGCGATCGATAAGCTCGCTTGAACTCGGAAATTTTATTGTGTTGCAGGCCGCGAACCATGTCGCCGACAAAGCGTTCGGAGTGAACATAGGCAACTTTCGCAGTCGGCTTGTGCTCGAGCAAAGCGTTACCAACAGCATGCATCAAGTGCGTCTTGCCGAGCCCAACGCCGCCGTAAATGAATAGGGGGTTGTACGACTTGCCAGGATTTTCAGCAACCTGGGTAGCGGCGGCCCTTGCCAGTTGATTGCTCTTGCCTTCAACGAAGGTCTCGAAAACAAAGCTCGGACTCAGGCGTGATTCAAGCGCCGCAGGAACGGCCTGGCGGACGGGGGCGGGGCGCGGGGCGCTAACCGATGTCGCGGCAGGCGCCGGCTGGCGCGAACCGACCTCAACCACAACTTCTGCAGTGGTGCCGGTGTCGCTGACAATCTCCAGAATGCGCTCTATGTAGTGTTCTTGCAGCCAGTCAACGACGAAACGATTCGGCGCAAGCAGGCGCAGAACGCCGTTGTCTTCGACGGCCTGTAGTGGCCGGATCCAGGTATTGAACTGCTGCTCGGGAATTTCGGCCTGCAGGTCGCGAATGCAGCGGGTCCATAGCGTCATCTCGGCCGGCAAAAGGTTCCCCAAAAATGTTATTAGTATGGTTTACAGGCGTGGACCGGGCAGTCTATACCGTCTGCTGGGGCACTGCCATATGCGTCTATTGACACTGTCTGGGCATCTGCGTACCCTTGCCGCCCTTCCAAAAAGAGAGCCGAAATCGGCCATCTGAACTGCAGGCACCGGACCAATGAAACGTACCTACCAGCCAAGCAAGATTAAGCGCGCACGCACACACGGTTTTCGTGCCCGCATGGCTACGAAAGCCGGCCGCCTCGTTCTCAAACGGCGCCGCGCAAAGGGCCGCGCCCAGCTGACTCCGTAAGCTAACTCTCGGCGCCCGGGCGACCACTACGACGGCGAACAAACATCGAGAATTGATCGGCAGCTCGCCATATCGGTTTCACAAAGACAACCGTTTGCTCGATGCTGCGGCTTACGAGCGCGTGTTCAAAAAAGCAGCACGCAGCAGGGACAAATGGTTTACCGTGCTGTGCCGGGACAACAACAGTGAGAGCGCGCGCCTCGGTTTGGCAATCGCCAAGAAGCATTGTCGGGCGGCAACAACGAGAAACAGAATCAAGCGGATTGTCAGGGAGTCGTTTCGACACAACCAGGCAATGTTGGCGGGCCTCGACGTGATAGTCATTAACCAGCCTGCCGCGCGAACCGGCAGCAACCGGCAATTATTTGATAGCCTCCACGGCCACTGGCAGAAGTGCGGGACAACCAGGGCGGATCACGGCGCGCAGGAACAGGGAAAGCATGGATAATCAACGACTGCTGATATGGGCCATCTTCGGGCTGACGGCGTGGATGACCTACCAGGCCTGGATGCAGGACTATGGGCCACAGCCACAGGTGGCGCCCGCGCAAAGCGCAATTGAGGCACCAGGCGATCAGGAGTTTGCCGGAGCTTTGCCGGAGCTTCAGGATTCCACTGCGCCGCTCGACGCGCCCAGCGTCGAACCCGTGGCTGACATGCCATCGACGCGCGCACCTGCCAGCGCCGCAACGATCCAGGTGCGCACCGACGTTCTCGCCGTGACGATCAGCACGCAGGGAGGCACGCTGACGCAGGCAACACTGCTGAATTATCCGGTAGCGAAAGATCGCCCAAGCGAACTCATTGAGTTGCTCACCACGGATCCAGCGCGAATATCGCTCATTCAATCCGGGTTGCGAACCAGCGCCGAAGGGGCAGAAGCCAATCATCTCGCGATGTTCTCGAGAGTCCGGGAGAACTATGAACTCAATGGGGCGAAAGAGCTCATCGTTCCCCTGACGTGGACCGATGGAAACGGAATTACGGTCGAGAAACGATATCGATTTACGCCGGGCAGTTACACGATTGTCCTTGAGCAAACAGTGACCAACAATAGCAACGCAGAGTGGCGCGGTGCCGAGTACATACAGATTCAACGCTACCTCGCGAGCCAGGAACGGTCGATGTTTGACGTCGACTCGTATTCCTTTAACGGGCCGATCATTTACAACGGCGAGAAATCGGAGAAGCTCACACGCGATGACCTGATCGACGACGGCCCACGAAGCTTCAGCTCCGAGCACGGCTGGTTCGGCACGATTCAGCATCACTTTGTTACGGCGGTTGTTCCTGAGCCAGGCACGAAACAGCGATTCAGCGTGTCGGCGCGAGGTGATCGGTCAGTCGCGAGCGCGATTGGGGCAGCGCGCGCGGTTGGGTCCGGTACGAGCGAGACATTTTCCACCACGCTTTTTGTCGGACCGAAACTGCAGTCGCAACTCGAGGACATCGACAAGAGCCTGAAGCTGACCGTTGATTACGGCTGGCTGACAATTATTTCTCAGCCGCTGTTCTGGTTGCTGAGCAAAGCGTTTGATGTGTTTGGCAACTGGGGCGTTGCGATTATTTCCGTGACGGCCCTGATCAAGCTGGCGTTTTACAAGCTCACCGAGTCCAGTGGTCGCTCGATGGCGAAAATGCGCAACCTGCAACCCCGCATCAAGGCGATGCAAGAGCGCTACAAGGATGATAAGCAGGCACAAAGCCAGGCCATGATGGAGCTTTACAAGCGGGAGAAAGTCAATCCTGCGGCAGGCTGCCTGCCAATTCTGATTCAGATGCCGTTTTTCCTCGCGTTCTACTGGGTATTGCTCGAGAGTGTCGAGATGCGCCAGGCGCCGTTCGCGCTATGGTTAACCGACTTGTCGACCAGGGATCCGTATTTCATCCTGCCGTTGATCATGGGCGCGGCGATGTTCTTCCAGCAGAAGCTGAATCCCCAGGTGGGTGACCCGGTCCAGATCAAGGTGATGCAGGTCATGCCGTTAATTTTCACGGTGTTCTTCGCATTCTTCCCGTCGGGGCTCGTGCTCTACTGGGTGACGAACACGTTGTTGTCCATTGCACAGCAGTGGAAGATCAATAAGGTTGTCGCGGCGGAAAACCAACAAGAGAAGGGCGGCAAGAAGACCAAGAAGGCATAGTTTTATTGGCACATGACGGAGCACGCTGACACGATTGTCGCGGCCGCAACGCCGCCGGGGACCGGCGGAATCGGCATCGTGCGTATTTCCGGGCCAATGGCAGCGGACATTGCGGGCCAGATGGTCGGTGAGCTGCCGGAGCCACGCACTGCCGGTCATCGCACATTTCAGGACGCCGCGGGCAACGCAATCGATAGCGGACTCGTCCTGTATTTTCCAGCTCCAGCATCGTTCACAGGTGAGCACGTGGTGGAGCTGCACGGACACGGCGGGCCCGTGGTCGTTTCATTGGTGGTCGATGCCGCCGTTGCTTGCGGTGCGCGCATCGCTGCGCCGGGCGAATTCACAAAGCGTGCGTTTCTCAACGACAGGCTGGACCTGGCGCAGGCAGAGGCTGTGGCTGACCTGATCAGCAGTGGGACCGAGCAAGCAGCGCGTGCGGCACTGCGGTCCCTGTCGGGTGCGTTTTCCGGGGTGGTCGAGCAGCTTGCATCGGAAGTAACGCGGCTGCGGCTGTATGTTGAGGCCGCGATCGATTTTCCCGAAGAAGAGACCGACTTCCTGTCCGACCAACAACTGCACGACGCGATCGACGGGTGCAGCAAGGCTTTTGCCAGGTTGTTCGAGCAAGTGACGGTTGGTCGAGTGCTGCGCGATGGTTATCGCGTCGTCATCGTGGGCAAGCCGAATGCCGGCAAGTCGAGCCTCATGAATTGCCTGAGCGGTGAAGAGACCGCGATCGTGACTGAGATCGCCGGAACCACCCGGGATATTTTGCGTGAGCAGATCAACATCGATGGTCTGGCGGTTGAGCTTATCGACACGGCCGGCTTGCGCGAAGACCCGGACCGCATCGAGAAAGAGGGCATTCGCCGGGCGCGTGAGATGCTGCGCAGCGCGGATGCGGCGCTATGGATACTGGATACGACAGAGCCGGCCGACGCGGAAATGGATGATGAGCTGCCCGAAGACATTCCCATCATCACCGTCAGGAACAAGATTGATCTGAGCGGCGAGAGCGCTGGCGAGGACCCGGATGACGAGCGCGTAATTCGATTATCGGCAATGACGGGCGACGGCATCGATGCGCTGCGCACTCGGCTGCGTGAACTGGCGGGCTACAAGGACCTCGGCGAACAGACGATCACAGCGCGACGCCGACACGTCGAGGCATTGATGCAAGCCCGCGAACATTTTGATATCGGGAGGCAGGCCCTCACTGAGCGGCACGCCGGGGAGGTGTTCGCCGAAGAGCTGCGCCTTACCCATCAGGCCCTCGGCGAAATCACGGGCGCAACGTCATCCGACGACCTCCTCGGAATGATTTTCTCGGAGTTCTGCATCGGCAAGTAAGGCGATGTTGCTGATTGGCGGCGGATTCGCCAGCCGCGGGCTAGGGATGAAAGCGCGGATCCGTGATCGGCATTTCCGTGACGTCGCCGTATCGGGCAACTTGCTCACGAAGCAGATCGGCGTCACCGATGATGGCGAACACGAGGTTGTCCGGGGCGGGATAGACGTCTTTGATAACCGAATGAATGTTTTCACCGTCGGCGCTCGCGATAGCACCTCCGTAGTCATTGATGTAAGACTCGTCGAGCCCGTGCGCTTCGAGCGTTGCAAATTGCGCGGCGAGTTGTTCGGCGGTTTCGAAGCGGGGCGGAAACTGGCCGAGAATGTAGTTTTTGCCGGAAACGATCATGTCGTCGGCAACACCTTCTTCTCGAAGCGTCACCAGCAGGGAAAGTGCGAGGTCGATGGCCTCGGTCGTGGTTTCGGTTTTCGTGTACGAGATGATCGCAACGGAGCCCGCTTTCGACGGACGCCGCAGCGAGGAGCTTGCGCCATACGTCAGGCCGGCCTTGGTGCGTAGCTCCTCCATCAACATCGATGTGAAACGACCGCCGAACAAGGTATTCGCGATATCGAGTTCCGCACGAGACACATAGTTCATGCTGACGCCGACATTGCCGATCCAGAAATAACTCTGCGTCGCACCGGGCTTGTCAATCAGCAGCACGCGTCGACCGACGGCAGGCACGGGAGCGTCATACACGGGCAGAGGAACGGTCGCCGCGCCCCAGTCAGAAAAGGCGTTGGTTAATTTCTCGAGCATCGCGCTCGCGTCAATGTCGCCGGCGATTGAAATAATCAGCCGGTCCGCGCCGAAGTAATCGCGGTAATAGCCTCGCACGGTCGCCGGCGATATTCTCGCCAACGACGTTTCGCTGCCATAAACCGGCGCACCGTACGGGTGCTGACCAAACAGGAAGGCAGCGCCGTAGATTGGAGTGAGGCGGCGGGGGTCGCCGTCCTTGGCCGCCCGAATAAAGTCGATGCGCCGATCGCGCAGCTTCGTGACCTCGACATCGTTAAGTGTCGGCGATCGCAGCATGTCGACGAGCAACTCGATCATCAGGTCTGCGTCGCGCGCCAGGAACTCGCCGGAAATTGTGATGGACTCGAGGCCCGCGGTCGCCGAAAGAACGCCACCAACCGAATCAATGGCTTCAGCGAACTCGGCCGCGCTGCGCTCGCCCGCACCCTTTTCAAGCAAGCCGGCAAGCAGGCTGGCCAGGCCGGCATGGCCATCCGGATCGGACGCGGCGCCACCACGAATAACGGCCTCGAGGCCGACCAATGGCACATCGCGTTTCTCGAGCAAAACGATGACGACACCATTGTCGAGTTCAACGCGGTCGACGGCCGGCAACGTAATGCCCTGCGCGAGAGCGGTCGCCGACAGCAGGCAGGCCCAGGATGCGCAGCAGGCAATTTTCGCGACGCTCATTGGCGAACTCCTGGTTCTTCAGCTGTCTTCAGGACGCCAACCGTCATGTTGTTGACGCGGAAAAAGTGCGCAGCGACAGCCCGAAGATTCTCCGCTGTTATTTTTGCAACGTCGTCAGGAACGCTGAACAAGTGCTCGAAGTCGCCCAGGAATACCTCGTGGCGACCCAGGGCGCTGGCCTTGCCATTGATCGTTGCGAGCCCGCGCCAGAAATCGGCGATGACAATATTGCGCGCCTTGGCCAGTTCGGCGTCGGTAACGCCGTCAATGGCAACTCGTCGCAGCTCTTCGATTACGCGTCGTTCAACGCGAGCCGGATCACCACCGGCCGGCAGTGTCAGATAAAAATAGACGAGACCGGGGTCGAAGCCCTCGTCCTGAAATCCGCCCACGCTGATCGCGATTCCTTCATCTTCAACGAGCATGCGATGCAGTCGCGAGGATTCGCCATCGACCAGTATATTGAGCAACAGGTTGAGCGCCGGCGTATCGGGGTCTGTTGCACTGCCGGCATGAAACACGATGTGCAGTAACGGTGTCTGCGTGTCGCTTTCGACAACGATGCGGCGCATCCCGTGTTGCTCGGGCTCGATCGTACGTACCGCTGACGGCGGCTCTTGAGCAGGGATCGGCGCGAAAAGTTTTTCAGCCAGTTCGAAAATTTCGCCAGGCGTAATGTCGCCGGTGAATATGATCGTGCGATTGTTCGGGGCGTAGTAGGTGCGGTAGTAATTCGTCAAGTCGTTTTCGTCCCAGGACTCGATGTCAGAGGGCCAGCCGATTACCGGGAACTGATAGGGGTGAGCAACGAAAGCCGTTGCCCGCATTTGCTCATAGAGCTTGAAGAAGTTGTTGTTGTCGACGCTTGAGCGACGCTCGGAATACACGACCTGACGCTCGGCTTCCACGGCTTCGGCATAGGTCTCAAGATTCTCGAAGCGGTCGGCCTCGATCTCGAAAATTGTCTCCAGCGCCGAGCGCGGAAACCAATTCTGGTAGACAGTGACGTCATTCGAGGTGTAAGCGTTGTTCGCGCCACCGGCGGCCTCCATGATGCGGTCAAATTCGCCCGGCTCGAGCTTCTCGGTGCCGAGAAACATCATGTGCTCGAAAAAATGCGAGAGGCCCGTAATGCCGGGATACTCGTTACGACCGCCCGCCCGCACGTAGTTGTACATCACGACGTTCGGAATATCGTGGTCGGGCCAAACGATGATCTTGAGGCCATTGGCTAGCGTCAGGCTACGAATTTCAGGGGGCACCTTGTCGGATATCGGCGCGACGCCTTGCGGTATTCCGGGCACGAGGAACTCAAATTTCGGCAGCAAGCGCTCGCCGGCAAGCGAGAGAAATCCAAGCACAAGCAACACCGCCACGGCGGCGTTAAGCTTCTGGCCGGTCTTGTAAACAATGGACTGCGTCTGGTCGACATCGACTGCCCTTTTCAGGCCCGACGGCGTGAGCTCATAGGTCCAGGCGAACAGCATGGCAACCGGAAACCCGATCGCGATGGCCAGCCACAGAAATGTTTCGCCCCAGGCGGGCAGGCCGAGCACTTCACTCGTGTGCCGCACAAACCACAGGAGCAGCCAGCTGGTGACGGCATACAGCAACGCAACTTTGAGTACATTGCGCCGCCGAATTTCGGCGAAGATAGCCATGTCCGAATCCTAACCCAGCAGCCCTTCGCGACGATACAACCGGGCGCAGATCCAGGTCAGAAGCGCGCCTATCGCGAGCGTACTCGTGATCGAGATAGCGACGTGCAGCAGGTTCAGCGGCTCGTTCTTTACCAGGTCGACGAGAATCAGGTGCTGGCTCAGGCTTGGAACGAACATGAACTCGAGCTGTGAGCGAACATTCAGAATACTGACGATCAAAATGGGCATTGTCGGCGCAATCAGGACAACGCTGAGCCAGGTCTGGGCTTCCTTGTAACTTTTTGTAAAGGAGGCAACGAGAGTCATGACCGACGCACCCACGAGGATGAAGGGAGCGAGAATGAAGAAGGCGCCAATAACGACGGCGGGGCCGAAATTTGGCGTCATCCCGAGCTGCTCCAGCGGCATGAATTTGAGCGCAAAGAAAAAGGACCACAGGCTCAGCATCAACGACATTGCCATGAAAATGCAGGCCGCCGCGATCTTGCCGAGCATTAGCTGATCACGCGTTACCGGCAGCGACAGCAAGGGCTCCAGTGAGCCGCGCTCTCGTTCCCCGGCGGTAGAGTCGATGGCGAGATACATTCCGCCCATGAGCAATGCGAAAATGAAAAAATAACTCATCATGCCGAGCAGAATTGCGGCCCGGCCGCTTGGGGTCGACACGTCTATTTCGTCAATATTCACTGCTTGTAAAACGGTAGGACTGACACCGCGTGCGACCAGCCGCAAGGTGGCAAGCTGCTGGCTGTATGCGCGTATCGCGTTATGCGCGCGCCGAGCGTCGCGCTCAGCTTCTGTGTTCGCCTGGTCGGATATCAACTCGACCCTGGCCGGCGATCCTTCACGCAGCTGTTCGCCGAATTCGACCGGAATCAACACAACGATATCCAGTGTGCCACGCTTGACGGCGACTAGAGCGGCCGCGCGATCAGCCGGCCCATTTACGACCTCGATGTTACGGCTCTGCAGGAACCGCGTAAGGTTGGGCGCGTGTTCGGCGCCGATGACCGGCAGTTGCATCGTGCTATCGACATTGGAAAGCGAGCGTTCGATTGAAAGATTGATCACGAAGGCGAACAACATTGGACCCAGCAGCGGACCCATGAGCAGCGCGGTTACAAGCGTGCGCCGATCGCGAAAGTTATCGATGACTTCCTTGGTAAAAACCACCAGCAGTGTTCGCATTAGTCGGCCTCCACCCTCTGGATCGCAGCGACGAACGCATCTTCGAGGTCATCACAACCCGTGCGCTCACGAATGCCGTCAGCCGAACCAGCCATGGCGACTTTGCCGTTGGCGATGATGCAGATGTCATCGCAAAGCGCGGCGACCTCCTGCATGACATGACTTGAAAACAAAACACATCGACCACCGTCTTTGAGCTTGAGAATCAAGTTGCGCAGTGAACGCAGCGCCATAACATCGAGCCCGTTTGTTGGCTCGTCGAGGATCACGTTTTGCGGGTCGTGTACGAGCGCACGGGCAAGCGACACCTTCGTGCGTTGGCCCTGCGAGAACCCCTTCGTGCGGCGATCCGCGAAATCATCGATCTCGAGCTGCTTGATGATGCTGTCGACCCTGTCATCAATCGTCGCCTTGTCGATGCCGCACAAGGTTGCGTAGTAGGCAATGTTTTCGCGTGCGGAAAGATGCGGATACAGTCCGGCGCCGTGCGGCAGGGCGCCAATTCTCCGCCGGGCGGCAAGCCCGTCGCGGACAACGTCGATGCCGTCGATTGTAGCTTCGCCATGGTCTGGTTTAAGAACTGTGTACAAGATCCGCAACGTCGTTGACTTGCCGGCGCCGTTCGGACCGAGCAGGCCGGTAATCCTGCCGTCCGGGGCGTCGAAGCTGACGCCGCGAAGCGCGCGCACCTTGCCGAATGACTTGTGAACGTCCTTAACGACGATCATGGTGCGGGGCCGGAGTAATCGATAAAGAAAGGCATGACGAAGGCGTCGGCGAGACAATCAGCGGCGCCATCCGCAAACGTGGCGGTTTCGACAAACTCACCAATGACGCGTGGCATGCAGCCGACGGCCGCAAGCCCGTGACCCTGGTCCTCTCCGGTAAGCAGCCATGCGGCGCGAAGATCGACAGCGGCCATCTCGGCATAGCGCGCCGGCGTGATCGGGTCTGCTCCGCCCGAAAGCAATAGTACGGGTACATCGGTAGCCAGCGGCTCACGCAGGTCCTCATCCAAAACTCCGGCTGGCCAGACGGAGCACATCGTCTTGATGGCATCTAGCTGCAAAGGTCCCATGTAACTCGCATGGATTGCGTCATGGTCGAGGTTGTCCCAGTCGATAAACGGGGCATCCTCCGTACACATGACCGCGTTGTGCATGCCGATGCTCAACGACTCAGCAAGGGAAGCAGCAATCATATGAAATTGCGCGGCGAGGGGCGTGTAGTTTCCATTGGCCGCCTCGCTAATGACCAGCGGTAAAAGCGCAACCGTTCGAGGACTGTAGAGCAGCAGGCGTATCGCCGCAGCCAGCTGTTGGTCGCCAAATTCGACAAATTCCTGTTCCGCCGTAACCGGGTGCATCAGCGCTACAGCGACCGGCGCCACGGAAAGCGTGTCGCGAAGTGCCGCGAAATCACTGCGGATATCCGGAAACCGTTCGTTGCACGCCGTGTCTCTGGCGCAACGCTCGAACACCCGGTCTATCGCGCGCTGCGATTCCGTTGCGATCTCCGGGCCTAAGGGAATCTGTGGCGCGACAACGCCATCGAGTATCACGGTGCGAGTCGAGTCGGGATAGCGACGGGCGAAGTGCTGGGCAACGCGCGTGCCATAGGACGCTCCGTAGATGTTCAGCCGGGCGTAGCCCAGGGCAACGCGCAGCGCCTCGAGATCCTGCACTGCGACACTGGTCGTAAAGAATCGCGGATCGTGCGGCAGCAGATCGAGACATTCCCGGGTAAGGCGCAGCGTTTGCTCGGCCGAGTACTTGCCGTCGATCGCATCTTCATCAAGTTCACAGGTCATCGGCGCCGATTCACCCGTGCCTCGCTGGTCCAGCAGCAGAATATCGCGATCCTGGCGTATTCGCTCAAATGCCGCCGTCCAGCCGGCATAGAACTTGATGGTTGACTGTCCGGGCCCGCCCGCGACCGGCACGAACGGATCTGTGGCTGGCTCCAGGCTCAGCGCCGGGATGACGGCGACTTTGAGATCAATCGTGCCAGCGCTCTCGTCCATCGGGTTCAGCGGCCGTTCGAACGTGCCACAGCGTGCGGCGATACCGGGCGAACCGGGACTGACGCTGATACGGCAATCGCTTAGCTCGAGGACCGAGCCGTTCTCGGCAAAGCTCAAATCGCTAAGCAGCAGCAGAGTTATCGCAACAATGCGAAACATATAAAACCCGGGAGCCCTGGGAGGCGCGCTATGTTGGCGACAAGCCGCAATGATGTAAAGGCTTGTGGCGCTGGCAGCGGCGAGCGACTAGAATGCGCGGCCCATAGTGGTTAATAATTGATCAATGCCTGTAAGCATCGATGTCATAGTGATCGGGGGCGGTCACGCCGGTACGGAAGCCTCGCTGGCTGCCGCACGGGCCGGTGCCCGGACACTTTTGATCACACAGAAACTCGCCACGCTGGGCCAGATGAGTTGCAACCCGGCCATCGGCGGCATTGGCAAGGGGCACCTGACGAAAGAAATCGACGCGCTTGGTGGCGCGATGGCGACCGCCATCGATCGGGCGGGGATTCAGTTTCGAACACTAAACGCGAGCAAGGGTGCGGCCGTTCGGGCGACCCGAGCACAGGCCGATCGCGAGCTGTACAAGCAGGCAATTCGCGGCGTGCTCGAAGATCAGGCGAATCTGACCATCGTCGAAGGATCCGTCGAGGACCTGCTCGTTGAGTGCGAACGGGTTGCGGGCACAGTAATGGCTGACGGCACCGAGATCAGGGCTGCGACGGTAGTGCTAACCGTGGGGACGTTCCTGGGGGGGCGCATCCTGTTTGGCGACACGGTACAGCCGGGCGGCCGCACAGGCGACGCGCCGTCTATCCGTCTCGCCGAACGGCTTCGCGAGATGCCATTTCGCGTTGCCCGGCTGAAAACGGGCACACCACCACGGCTTGATGGCCGGACGCTGGATTACAGTGCAATGGCCGAGCAACCGGGCGATACGCCCGTGCCGGTGTTTTCGTTCCTCGGCCGGCGCAGCGATCACCCGCAGCAAATCTCGTGTCACATCACGAGGACCAACGAGCAAACGCACGACATCATCCGGGCGTCGCTCGCCAGGTCGCCGATGTACACGGGCGCCATCGAAGGCGTTGGTCCGCGCTACTGCCCATCGGTCGAAGACAAGATTGTGCGCTTTGCCGACAAGGCGTCGCACCAGCTATTTGTCGAGCCCGAAGGGTTGACGACCAACACCGTCTATCCGAATGGCATTTCGACAAGCCTGCCGGCTGATGTACAGGAACGATTCGTGCGATCTATTCGCGGCTTTGAAAAAGCGCGCATCACGCAGCCGGGCTATGCGATTGAGTATGACTACTTCGATCCGCGTGACCTGAAGCCGACGCTTGAGACCAAGCCGGTTTCGGGCCTGTATTTTGCCGGCCAGATCAATGGCACGACCGGCTACGAGGAGGCGGCGGCGCAGGGATTGCTCGCCGGCCTGAATGCGGCGCGGCAAACACAGCAAAAAGATGAGTGGCATCCGCAACGTCATGAAGCGTATATCGGCGTGCTCGTCGACGATCTCACGACACGCGGTGTCAGCGAGCCGTATCGCATGTTCACGAGTCGTGCCGAGTATCGATTGATGCTGCGCGAAGATAACGCCGATCTCAGGCTGACGCCCATTGGCCGCGAGTTTGGACTCGTTGATGATGCGCGCTGGGCCATCTTCAATGACAAGCGCGAGGCCATAAATGTTGAACGCGAACGACTGAAGGGTGCCGCAGACTTGTTGAAGCGTCCCGAGTACGGCTACGCGGACATCGTCGCTTTGCCGGAGATCGGTGCAAGCGAGGCATTGGACGCGATGGTTGATGAGCAGCGCGAGCAGGTTGAGCTGCAACTCGAAGTGCAGGCGAAATATGCGGGATATATTGACCGGCAGCAGCGCGAGATTGCGAAACATGCCAAACAGGAATCATTGCGATTGCCCGAGGACATCGACTACGCAATCGTCGACGGGCTGTCGAACGAGGCGCGTCAGCGGCTGGAGTCATCGCGGCCGGTCACGCTGGGCCAGGCATCGCGTCTCGAGGGCATGACGCCGTCGGCTGTTTCCCTGCTCCTTATCCATCTCAAGAAACGGCAACTTCGTCGCTCTGCTTAAGCCGCGTGCTGCGGTATGCTTCGCCGCATGAAAGCCTTTCGTATTGCACTGCTGGTAACGTTGCTGCTTGCAGCGATCGGCCTTGCTCTGTTGTCGCGCGACGAAAAAGGGGGCGCGGAACAACAACAGTCGACACTGCACCGTGGATTGTCATCCGACCCGGAGTCCATCGATCCACACAAGGCGCGCAGCGTGCAGGCAGCCGAGGTCTTACGCGATATCGGCGAGGGACTGGTTGCCTATTCGGCGACCGGTGAGTTGGTTGGTGCTGCCGCAGAGTCGTGGTCAATTTCAGACGACGGGCTAAACTATACATTCAAAATTCGCCCGGAGGCTCGTTGGTCAAACGGCGATGCCGTAACGGCGGAGCATTTCGTGTTTAGTCTGCGGCGGCTCGTCGATCCTGGAACGGCCGCGTTTTATGCGCAGGCGATTGCGGCAATCGTGAATGCAGAGGCGATCATCGCCAGCGAAATGGCGCCATCGGATCTTGGTGTGGAGGTAATCGAGAACAACGCGCTGGTGATCACGCTGGAACGGCCGACGCCCTATCTGCTGAGTCTGCTGACCCACCCAAGCACGTTTCCCGTACATCCTGGCAGCGTCGCGGAACACGGGACGGCCTTTACGCGGCCAGAAAACCTGCTGTCAAACGGCGCCTACACGCTCGATGCCTGGGAGCCGGGCTCGGTACTAAAGCTCAGTCGCAACGAGCAATACTGGAACAACGCCGAAACGTCGATCGAGGCGG
>SMUZ01080915.1_pt1 | contig 14148 bp, 10 predicted proteins | sample 2456421 | NCBI WGS metagenome assembly SMUZ01 (sample SAMN11095932, study PRJNA526329) | marine sediment metagenome | biome: Marine sediment; feature: Surficial sediment; material: Deep marine sediment; isolation source: Hadal surficial sediment | place: Pacific Ocean | collected 2014-11 | depth... | reverse complement strand
CCCTGCTCGCAGAGCTTGACTTGCCCGTGTACTGCGTCCCGGGCAACCACGACGATCTCCCGCTGATGCGCGACGCGCTCTCGGAACCGCCTTTTTTCTATTGTGATTACACTGAGCGGAACAATTGGCTGATCATCGGCCTCAATAGCTACGTTATCGATCAGGCCGAAGGCTCGGTAAGCAATGACGAACTCGAGCGACTCGACCAGACGATTGCAGAATCGGATGCGGCTCATGTCATGGTTTGCCTGCATCATCCCCCGGTCGATATGGGAAGCACGTGGCTCGACTCGGTTTGACTCGACAACGGCGATGAGGTGCTCAATCGACTGGCCGCATCCGGCAAAGTGCGACTGGCGATATTTGGGCACGTGCATCAGGCCTACGATGCCGAGCACGAAGGCATTCGAGTAATCACAACACCATCGACCTGCCGTCAGTTCGCCATGGATAGCGACGAATTCGCCGTTGACGACAATCCACCCGCGTATCGTCGTATCGAATTGCATGACGACGGTGAGCATTCAAACGAACTCATTTGGGTCGGGCACGCATGATGAGCCTGTTTTCGGAAGCCAAGCAAGTGATCGCCGGCGGCGTCAATTCGCCGGTTCGAGCATTTGCCGGCGTTGGTGGCGAACCGGTGTTTTTCGCCAGCGCCAGCGGCGCATGGCTGGAGGCTGAAGACGGCAAGCGCTACATCGACTATGTAGGTTCGTGGGGTCCCATGATTCTGGGCCACGGTCACCCGGCAGTCATCGACGCGGTCGTGTCGGCCGCACAACGGGGTTTGAGTTTCGGGGCACCCTGCACGCTCGAGACACGGATCGCGGAAAAAATTTGCTCGCTGATGCCATCCATTGAACGCCTGCGCATGGTGAGCTCTGGAACCGAAGCGACGATGAGCGCAATTCGTCTTGCGCGCGGACACACAGGGCGGGACAAGATCGTCAAATTCGAAGGCTGCTATCACGGCCATTCGGACTCGTTGTTGATCAAGGCAGGCTCAGGCGCGCTAACGCTGGGCGTGCCAAGCTCACCCGGTGTACCGGCAGGACTCGCCGAACACACAATCACATTGTCATTCAATGACGTTGACGCCGTGCAGGCAGTATTTGCAGAGCTTGGCGAGCAGATCGCCTGCGTCATCGTTGAACCCATTGCGGGCAATATGAACATGGTGCGGCCTGTGCCCGGTTTCCTGGAGGCCTTGCGTGAGCAATGTACAGCGACTGGCGCCCTGCTGATCCTCGACGAAGTCATGACCGGCTTTCGTGTTGCCAAGGGCGGGGCACAGGCATTGTTCGGCATCGAGCCTGACCTGACGACCCTCGGTAAGGTCGTGGGCGGCGGCATGCCTGCAGCGGTGTTCGGTGGCCGGGCAGAGATCATGGCCAGCATTGCACCGGACGGACCCGTCTACCAGGCGGGCACCTTGTCGGGCAATCCGGTCGCGATGGCGGCGGGCCTTGCGACTCTGGAAATCATCGACGAACCCGGCTTCTTTAAGGCCTTGGCCGAGCGTACTCGACAGCTCGCTGACGGGCTCATCGCAATCGCCAACGACACCAACGTTCCTCTTGCCGTTGATTGCGAGGGCGGGATGTTCGGTTTCGTATTTACTGACGACGCGCCGGTGCGGTGTCTTGAACAGGTTGCGAACGCCGATATCGATCGATTCAAGGCCTTCTTCCACGGCATGCTCGACGCGGGCGTCTACCTGGCGCCGTCTGCCTTTGAGGTTGGCTTCGTTTCGGCAGCGCATGGCGACGACGAGATCAGCACGACCCTGGAAGCGGCTCGCCGGGTGATGTCCGGACTGCAGTAGCAGTTCGTGGGAGCGGCTTCAGCCACTCCGATAGTGGCTAGCCATCATTCGGGCCTGAAGGCCCTCCTACGGGCTGCGCGTTGAATCGAGCAATTTCCGCACAATGCGTAATCGTTCGACCGGATTGCTCTGTTCGAGGCACCGTTGTTTTTCTTCGAGTTCGATCGGCAGGATTTCTAAAAACCGCGACGTTACCCAACTGGCGTCGTCGAAGTGGCGATCCAGGGATTCGTACAATCGGCCCAGATCGTCGAGTACGCCCGCCAGAATCGCTGCCATCTCCTGATACTCCTCCGGCAGCGGTGTGCTGGGTTCGTTGTCAAGCATCTCGACGTCGCCGATGTTCAGGCCATCGTCCTGTCTTTCGCTGGCGATCAGTCGAAAACGCTGTTCGCCGATCGCCGTAATCCCCAACAGTCCGTCGCTACCTTGATACCAGTCAGTGATTCGGGCCAGCGTTCCGACATTGTACGTCGTGGCCGGACCCGTTTCCCCACCGTCACGAATCAGCAGAACGCCAAACGGCATATCACTCTTTAGACATTTGCTTACCAGGCCGAGATAGCGGGGCTCAAAAATTCGCAGCGGCAGCGGCCCACCCGGGAATAACACGGTATTCAATGGGAACAGGGGAACTTGCACGATCCGACCTTTGTTACGGCGCTACTAAACAGTATAGACGTCCGGCAGACCTCAGCCGCTGCGCGTCCTTTGCAAGACGGCGGTCAGGGTCTGACGCGTCGACCCGAAGCCACCATTGCTCATGAAAATCACCTGGTCACCCGACAGGACTTTGGCGGACATGTCGGAGACGAGATTGTCGTAGTCGCCAAACATTCGCAGCCGGTCGCCAAGCGTTGACAGCGACTCCTCAAAACCGTCGTACATGTCTTCCGGCCGGTACATCCAGACAAGATCGGCGTCCGCCAGTGATTGTGCCAACTCGGCATCGTGGACACCCAGTTTCATCGTGTTGGAGCGGGGCTCGAATGCGACGATCACCCGTTGCCCCGGGTAGCGCCGTTTCACTGCAGCGATCGTGCGGCGTATTGCCGTTGGATGGTGCGCGAAATCGTCGTAGATTGCGATGTCACCAACCGTTGCGGTTCGCTCCATCCGCCGCTTGACGCCATCGAAGCGAGACATTGCCGCAAGCGACTGTTCAAGCGTAATGCCGGCCGACTGAGCGGCCGCAATCGCCGCCAACGCATTTTCCAGATTGTGCCTGCCGCCCAGCTTCCAGCGCGTGTCGCCAGACTCGCCGGCGGGACTGATCACGCGAATATTCCTTTCCGTGGAATCCGCGAAGCTCCCTTGCCAGTCCGCGTCGCCTTCGCTCGCAAAGGTTTCTACAGGCGTCCAACAACCCGCATCGATCACTGCAGGAAGGTTCTCATCGGCAGCATTGATAATGACTCGACCCTGGCCCGGTACGGTGCGCATGAGCTGGTGAAATTGCCATTTAATCGCATCGAGATCCGCATAAATGTCGGCGTGATCATATTCGAGATTATTGAGCACCAGCGTGTTCGGGCTGTAGTGCACAAACTTTGCGCGCTTATCGAAGAACGCTGTGTCGTATTCGTCCGCCTCAACAACGAAATAATCCGTCTCACCGAAACTCGCTGAGACACCGAAGTTCGACGGTATGCCACCGATCAGAAATCCTGGCGCAAGACCCGCATCCTGCAGAATCCAGGCCAACATGCTTGCCGTCGTTGTCTTGCCATGCGTGCCTGCTACCGCCAAGACATGGCGTCCGCGCAACACATTGTCTGCGAGCCATCGTGGGCCTGACGTATACGGAATGCCGCGATCGAGCATGGCTTCGACGACCTCAACGCCGCGACTCATAACATTGCCGACGACGACGCAGTCCGGTCCGGAATCTAGCTGCCCGGCGTCGAAACCTTCGTGTATTTCGACACCCAGGTCCCGTAGCTGCGTGCTCATGGGCGGATAGACTTTGCTGTCACATCCGGAAACCTTGAAACCAGCCGCGTGAGCGAGTGCCGCCACGCCTCCCATGAAGGTCCCACAGATTCCGAGTATGTGTATGTGCATTCGATTTCTCAGGGCGTTGTCGATACAAATTCGACGAAAATACTTTGCAAGATGAATACACCAACTGCGATTGACAGGCCGATGTACCAATGACGATTGATCGCGCTGGCGATGATATGACCTTTAACGGATACGGACCACAGCAGGATTAACCACGCCACGAGGGTCATGAGCCCGGGGCCGATGAGGGGTTGCAGCAAGACATACGCCGCCACGAACACCGACATCAGAAGTGCCCCGCATCCAATGATCGCCGACATCGTTTGCGTGAGCCGGGGCCCTCGACGAGCAAGAATAACTATCGCCGAATAACAGGCCACGGCAATGAGCGCACTGAAAATCTCGAGAAAGAAATCGGATTCATCGAATCGATCGATCAAGGCGAACGCCGTCAGCGCAGATAAAAACCATAAGGCGATGGCCATCACCAGCATTACGACGGAGCGAGGAATGTGCTCGGGCCCCTTCCGCAGCAGTGCGATGTCGAACAGTGTTTGAAGAAATGGCAGCAAGGGCACAGCACGACAACAATCGGTAGCGACAATCATCGCATGTTAGTCTTCGAATCCGAAACGTCCTGCTCATTTCTGCTTATGCCCGAATACACACTTGTCGAGCATGTCGACACGATAGCTGCTGATCTCAGCGGTCTGGACATTATTGGTGTCGATACCGAGTTCATGCGTGAAAAGACATTCTTTGCCGAACTATGCCTCGTGCAGATTTCGACTGAGGATTCGATCTATTGCGTCGATCCGCTGGTCGACCCGGGCATGCCGCTATTCTGGGATACGGTAATGGAGTCAGGCTGGGTCGCGCATTCGGCAAGACAGGACATCGAAGTCATTTACCAAGCCGCCGAACGCATGCCAAAACGTCTGTTCGATACACAGATCGCTGCCGGCCTGTTGGGTTTCGCACCACAGATGGGCTACGCGAACCTGGTCAGTGAGTTGTTTGGCGTCGAAATCCCAAAGGCCCATACGCGTGCGGACTGGTCAAAGCGTCCGCTTGCACACGACTTGCTGCAATACGCAGCTGAGGACGTCCAGTACCTCTTACCGGCCTGGCAAATTCTCAAAGAGGCATTGGACAAGAAAGGCCGCCTCGCCTGGGCCGAAGAAGACTCGGCACAATTGCTCAAACCTGCGCTTTACGACATCGATCCGCAGCTCGCGATCAACAGGCTCAAGGGCGCGAGAAAACTACGCGGCAGACACCGGGCCGTTGCAGATCGACTCGCGGCGTGGCGCGAGTCGCACGCACTTCGAGTGAATAGACCCAGACAGTGGATTGTAAAAGATGCCGCATTGATTGAGATTGCCTACCGCCTGCCTGAATCAATCAGTGCGCTTCAGGAAATCGAAAAGCTGCCGGCCGGACTGGTCCGTCGGTCCGGAAAACACTTGCTTGAGGTTATCGCGGCATCCGATAAAGACGACGTCAGTTACCGGCCGCCACCCGCGCCAGGTGAAGCACAGAAAGTGTTGCTTAAGACCATGCAGAAAAAGGTCGCTGATTGTGCCGATGACCTGGGCCTGGCCGCCGAGACGGTTGCGTCGAAAAAAGACCTGTCCGCCGTAATCATCGGCGGCAACCGTGATTCGCGAATTTTCGATGGTTGGCGCCGCGAAATCATCGGCGATGATTTGCAGAAGATGCTGTAGGAGCGGCCCTCGGGCCGCGATCATGTCAGTCTATGGCCTGCTGAAATCTTTCGTAGACCTCGTCGATAGACCCATCGGCATCGACCTTATTCAGCTTGTCTCGTTTCTCGTAAAAATCGACCAACGACTCTGTCTGCTGTCGATATACATCGAGTCGATTGCCAATCGTTTTCTCGTTGTCGTCTTCTCGCTGAATCAACTCGCCGCCGGCGTTCGTGCATTCGTCGAGTTCTTCCTGCGGTGAAAAATACACGTTCAGGGGTTTGCCGGTCAGGGAACAGGTTCTGCGCCCTGTAAGACGCTTCATCAGAATTTCGAAATCGACATCCATCAGGACAGCAGCATTCAGCGGTGTGCCCATTTGGTCAAGCAACTCCTCGAGGTCAAGCGCTTGTTGTCTGGTACGGGGAAAGCCGTCAAGAATAAAACCATCCGCGGCATCGGCCTCGGCCAATCTCTCGCTGATAATCCCGAGCATGATATCGTCGGATACGAGATTACCCGCATCCATGACTGCCTTCGCTTGCTGGCCGAATCGCGTACCCGCCGCCACCGCTGCACGCAGTATGTCGCCTGTCGAGATTTGCGGAATATTTCTATCCGCCATCAGTTTTTTGGCCTGTGTGCCCTTGCCGGATCCGGGAGCGCCAAGCAATACGATGCGCATTGATTACCTCGCTGAGATCAATCGCGGCTGAAGCCGCTCCTACACCGTGGGTAGGGCGAAGCACGCTACCGACAATAAGCTTGTACGTCAATCGGTGCTATCCTCGCACGCTTTCAGCAACTCCAAACAGGGACGATTGAATATGCCTGCAATGAACGCATTCTATGCTCAGTCTGGCGGCGTGACTGCCGTCATTAACGCCTCCGCCTGCGGCGTTATTGAGACCGCAAGAAAGAATCGCGGCAGGATTGCGAATGTTTACGCGGGAAGAAACGGCATTATCGGTGCACTCACCGAAGACATGATCGACACGAACAAGGAATCGGCGCGGACTATCGCGGCGCTCAAGCACACGCCCGGCGGCGCCTTTGGATCCGCCAGGTACAAACTCAAGAGCCTTGAACAGAACCATGCTGAATATGTGCGACTGATTGATGTTTTTCGTGCGCACAATATCGGATATTTTTTTTACAACGGCGGCAACGACTCAATGGACACAGCACACAAAGTGTCGTTGGTTTCCAGGAGCATGGGATTCCCCGTCGCCTGCCTTGGTATTCCGAAAACGGTCGACAATGATCTGCCGGTCACTGACAACTGCCCAGGCTTCGGATCGGTCGCGAAGTACGTCGCAGTCTCGACGATGGAGGCTGCGCTGGATGTTGTTTCCATGGCCAAGACATCGACCAAGGTTTTTATTCTTGAGGTCATGGGGCGGCATGCTGGCTGGATCGCTGCCGCAGGCGGACTCGCTGGCAGCAGACCTGAGGACGCGCCACACATCATCCTGTTTCCCGAAATACCGTTTAACAAGCGAGCGTTCCTGAAACGCGTACGCGATTGCGTTCAACAATACGATTACTGCGTCATTGTTGTCAGTGAGGGAGCGCGTTATGCGAACGGTAAATTCCTGGCTGAAGCAGGAACTCGCGATGCATTCGGTCATTCGCAGTTGGGCGGCGTCGCACCGGTCCTCGCCAGCATGGTGCGCGACAATCTGGGTTTCAAATACCATTATGCCATCGCCGACTACCTGCAGCGCTCAGCCAGGCACATTGCGTCCGCCGTCGACGTCGCCCAGGCCTACGCGGTCGGCAAGGCCGCCGTACAATTCGCGCTTGAGGGCAAGTCCGCCGTGATGCCGGTTATCAAGCGTGTTTCCGACAAACCGTATCGATGGCGCATCGAATCAGCGCCGCTGTCACGCATCGCCAACAAGGAAAAAATGCTGCCCCGGCGGTACATCACCAAGAACGGTTTCGGCATCACATCCGCTGCTCGCCGGTACCTGGAACCGCTCATCAGGGGTGAAGATTACCCCCCATATATCAATGGTTTACCTAATTATGTCTCACTCAAAAACGCCTCTGTTGTGGCACAGCTAAAGACAAATTTTGTGGTATGATGCGCGCCCGGTTCAGCCGGGAAAAATAAAAACTTTTGGGATAATTTCTAAGCGAACGTAGCCCGCATGTCGACAATCGCTGTCGGCGTCGGCGGATTCGTTCGATCTACACGTTTCATTCAGGAGACAGGTTGATGACCGCAATCACCACTGAGATAGCCTTGTACCTATCCATAGGCGCGGGCGCGCTCGCCATCGCATTCGGATTCGTTTCGACGCAGTGGATTCTCAAGCAACCGGCCGGCAACGACCGTATGCAGGAAATACAAAAGGCCATTCAGGAAGGCGCAAGCGCGTACATGAACCGGCAGTACCGGGCCATCAGTATTGTCGGTGTCGTGCTTTTCTTCGTTCTCGGTTTTGTTCTCGGTTGGCACACTGCCGGCGGCTTCGCGATTGGCGCCATTTTTTCCGCGCTCGCCGGTTACATCGGAATGTTCGTATCCGTTCGTGCCAATGTTCGTACCGCTCAAGCCGCAACGATCGGCGTCAATCCGGCGCTGAATATCGCGTTCCGCGGTGGCGCAATCACCGGCATGCTCGTTGTAGGCCTGGGCCTGATCGGCGTGGCCGGTTATTACCTCTTTCTGACATCGACCGGCACATCTGACGCGGACGCGATCCATGCGCTCATCGGCCTGGCCTTTGGTGGTTCGCTGATCTCTATCTTCGCGCGGCTTGGCGGCGGCATTTTCACCAAGGGTGCCGATGTCGGCGCCGATCTTGTCGGAAAAGTCGAGGCCGGAATTCCCGAAGACGATCCACGCAACCCGGCAGTCATCGCCGACAACGTTGGCGATAATGTTGGCGACTGCGCTGGAATGGCAGCGGACCTGTTTGAGACCTACGCCGTGACGATCATCGCCACGATGCTACTCGGCGGACTGATGGTAAATGAATACGGCAGCGCTGCAATCGTTTATCCGCTGGTGTTGGGCGCGGTGTCGATTGTTGCCTCGATCATAGGTACGTTCTTCGTCAAGACATCGGACGGCGGCAAGATTATGGGTGCTCTGTACAAGGGCGTGATCGTATCCGGCATTCTTGCAGCAGGTGCATTCTATTTTGTCACCAATATAATGATGGCAGACACCGGTGCTGCGATGAACATCTTCTACTCCGCACTGATTGGCCTCGCATTAACTGCGGCGTTGGTTGTCATCACCGAGTACTACACCAGCACGGAATATTCACCCGTCAAGACGATTGCGAATGCCTCACTGACCGGCGATGCAACTAACATCATCGCGGGTCTCGGCATCTCAATGAAAGCGACGGCTCTGCCGGTCCTGGCTGTGTGCGCAAGCATCTGGGGTGCATATGAGCTAGCACCCGAGGGCGTTCCGATGGGTGGTCTCTACAATATCGCGATTGCGGCGACGGCCATGCTATCGATGACCGGCGTCATAGTTGCGCTGGATGCGTTCGGTCCAATCACCGACAATGCTGGCGGTATTGCCGAGATGTCGGACTTGCCATCCGAAGTTCGAAAAATCACAGATCAACTGGACGCAGTCGGTAATACGACTAAAGCTGTTACCAAGGGCTACGCGATCGGCTCGGCCGGCCTCGCCGCTTTGGTTCTGTTCGCTGACTATACGAATGCACTTGGTGCGGCGGGGATAGATGCGGTTTTTCAACTCAACGATCACATGGTCATTATTGGCCTGTTCATCGGTGGCATGGTGCCGTTCCTGTTCGGCGCAATGGCGTTGGAGGCAGTGGGCCGCGCCGCAGGCGCTGTTGTCGAGGAGGTTCGCCGCCAGTTTCGGGAAATCCCGGGCATCATGGAAGGCACAGGCAAGCCGGACTACAGCCGTGCTGTTGATCTGCTAACCAAAGCAGCGATCAAGGAAATGATCGTACCGTCTCTGTTGCCGATCCTTGTGCCCGTGGCCGTCGGTCTCATTCTCGGACCAATAGCGCTCGGTGGCGTACTCCTTGGCACCATCATTACGGGCTTGTTCCTCGCTATTTCGATGACAGTCGGTGGGGGCGCATGGGATAACGCCAAGAAGTACATTGAAGACGGCAATCTTGGCGGTAAAGGATCCGGTGCTCACAAAGCCGCTGTGACCGGCGACACGGTCGGCGATCCGTACAAGGATACTGCTGGTCCGGCGATCAACCCGCTCATCAAGATCATCAACATCGTTGCGCTCTTGATGGTGCCATTGCTCTAAACAAACAATTCAGCCCGCGATTACGACACGGCCTGCGTACGTCGGTAGGGTCGGCGGGGCTACGGATTCAGGATCCGAAATTTGCCCGTCGTTCCGCTGCCGAGCGGTGTCGGCGCCTCGATGAAGCGCCCTTGTATGAAATCGACGCCGCTGTCTCGCAGCCAGTCAAAATCTTCCTGGCGCTCGACCTGTTCGGCCACGATACGAAATTTCATGGTGCGCGCCAGCTTGATCATTGCAGCAACCATCTCCTGGTTAACCTGGTCAGAATTCAGGTTGCGCGTATAGGCGCCGTCGATCTTGAGGTAATCGATCGGCAGGTGTTTGAGGCTTGAAAACGAACCGAGTCCGCTACCAAAGTCATCCAGCGAAAACTCGCAACCAATGCCATGCAGCACCTCGATGAATCGCTGCGCATGTTGCACATTGGACAGAATCGCAGATTCCGTAACTTCAAAGCAGATCGTCGACGGAGCCACGCCGGTTCGATCAAGCGCATCGACAACGAATCCGAGAATCGACTCGTCCCCCAGGGTTTGCCCGGACAGGTTGATCGCACAATTGCGGCCGCTTGGGACCTTGATTTCACCGCCCGAAATCGCCGCAAGAGTTGCATTGATCACCCAGCGATCGATCTGCGGCATCAGTTGGTAACGCTCTGCAGGACGCAGGAACTCCGCGGTGTCAGCGCTGCGTCCGCGTCCATCGGGCAATCGAATTAACACCTCAAGAGCGGGTCCTGATTCGACGCCACCGCCCATCGCAATAATCGGCTGAATCGCGAGTTCAAAGCTGTCTTCGTGCAACGCGCTTTGAAGTTTTCGCAACCACTGAATGTCGCCACGTTCTCTGGCGATCGCTTCGTCGCGTGCCGAATACACGTGCACCTGGCCCCTGCCCTGTTGCTTCGCAACGTAACAAGCCGAGTCGGCGGCACTCATGACATCTTGTATCGTTCCACTGACATGGGTTATCTGGACGAGACCGATCGAAATTCCGATATTGAATATTTTGTCTTTCCAGACAAACCGGTAGTCGGCAACCGCATTGCAAATATCGGTGGCGATCTGCCTCGCTTTTTCAATCGGGCAGCCAATCAGAATTGCACCAAACTCGTCGCCACCCAGACGGCCAACAATATCTGAATCACGGACCTGTTCTTTGATCAGTCCGGCGACCTCTTTGAGCATGTTGTCGCCGGCCAAATGACCACAACTGTCGTTCACGGCTTTGAAGCGATCGAGATCCATATAAAAGAGCATGTGAACGGCTTCTTCTGAATGCGCGGAATCCATCGCTTCATCGAGCCTGCGCTCAAATTCGTGTCGGTTGATCTGGCCGGTCAACGGATCGTGGGTCGCCTGGTAGCTCATTTGTCGTGTCAGGCCGCGAATCTCACTGACATCGTGAAAAACGACGACCGTGCCGGAAATACTACTTCCGGGCCCGCGAATCGGTGACGCAGAAATCTCGACTGGATGCTCCTGCTCGCCATCGTTACTAATCATGACGGCTCGTCGTCCCATGTTGACACGCCGACGCATCGCGAGGCTTCGCTCTACCGGGTCGCCGAGCGGCCGGCGGTCCGCATCATCGACGAGTTTGAAGAGTTCGCCGATTCGGTGGCCGACCGCATCATCGCGATTCGTGCCGATCAGCGCCTCAGCGGATTGATTCATGTAGTCGATGTGGCCGTTGTTGTCTGTGGTAATCACGCCTTCCGCAATCGATTCGAGGGTGTACTGCGCCTGTCGTTTGCTCCTGCTCAGCGAGACCTCGAGGCTTTTGCGGTGGCTGACATCCCGTGCCACGGTAATGATCGCCGGGTGCCCGTGAAATTCGATGTTGGTACTCTGCGCCTCAACCCACAATCCAGTTTCGTCGCCGTTGATCAGTTGTATATCGAGTCGACGGGGAACGTCTTCGCCGGCCAGTCGTTTTGCCATCGTATTGCGAAACAACGCACGATACGCAGGCTTGACCAGATCGGCTGTTTCGCGGCCAATCAGTTGCGCCGATTCAAGGCCTATCAGGCTCGCGGCCGACTCATTCGCCAACAATATTTTCTCATCGTGAATAATGACAATTTCTGGCAGCGTCCGGGTAAAATCCTTGAACAAGCGATCGCGCCCCTGAATTTTCTCATCGCGTTCACTGAGCGCATCGAATAGTCGGTTTACTGTGTGAGCGAGGCGCGCCGACTCCGGATCCTTGGGAATGGTCAATCGCCGACCGACCGATGCATCGCGTGATGCCTCAATCAGCTCCCGGTTAATTGCAGCAAAACGGCGCTTCGCCCGGTGTCTCTGAATGCCGAACCAGCCGCTGATCAGGACGGCCAAGCCCAGCGAAATCGACAATGCGATGATGATTTGAAAAGACGACATTTGTTATTATTGTATGCCCGATGGTTATCCCCACACGGAGAATTATCGGTCAAATAGCATTCCCTGCCAGAGCATACTGCAGCATATCGCAGCAGCCTCAACGGGCTGCCTCGATTCACCATAATTCGGCATCCGTTGCCGCACGATATTGAAGACAGTTTGATCCATACACTCGAATGATTCGATTTTATTATTATTTTTCCGACAGTTAGGGGTAAAACAACGATGAACACCGATTTCGCCAGGCGGCAAATGGTCGAGCAACAGGTGCGCGCATGGGCTGTCCTGGACACTGAAATCCTTGAGCTGCTGTTCGAGACCCCTCGCGAGCAGTTTGTACCACCCGGTTTTGAGACGTTGGCATTTGCTGACACCGAGATACCGATAGGTCATGGCCAGCGCATGATGACACCGACCCTGGAGGGACGGGTACTGCAGTCGCTGAAAATTAGCAAAACGGACTCTGTACTCGAGATCGGCACTGGCAGCGGATATTTAACGGCCTGCATTGCCAAGCTCGCCGACTCGGTAACCAGTATTGACGTGCACGAGGATTTTCTCGAGGCTGCGGCCGCGAATCTCGAAGACTCCGGCATCAGCAATTTTGAGCTTACAGCCATGGATGCAACACAACGACTACCCGAAGGTGAGTTCGACGCCATCGTTATTACGGGATCTATGCAGGTCTTGCACCCGCGCTACGGATTGGCGCTCAGACCGAAAGGGAGATTATTCGTCGTGGTCGGCGACAGGCCAACGATGGATGCACGTCTGCTGCGGCGCACCGGTGACAGCAGCTGGCTCACCAAAAGTTTATTCGAGACCGAACTCGACCCACTCGTGAATAGTGCTCCGCCGCCGCAATTTAGCTTCTAGCCAACGAAACCACATCGCCCGCTGCTGCATCTAATTGACTAGCGAACTTTGGCGGCTGATTTACGTCCCAGATTGGTGTGACTCGGCCATCGATTTCCAGTATTGACTGATTTAGTGATATAGTTCACTATAACACCCAAGAGGATGCCGACTCGAGGCGTTCAATCTGCGGAAAGCAAAAACATGAGAAAAGTAATGAATATCAGTGTGTTAGTGGCCGTTTTCGCGACTCTTGCAGTGGCCGGTCCGGCTCAGGCTGACTCGCTACTCGAGATCTACCAGCAGGCGCTGCAGAGCGATACAAGAATTCACGAGGCCGAGGCACGTCGACTAGCCGCGCTCGAAGCCGAACCGCAGGCTCGCGGCGTGTTGCTCCCGCAGATAGATTTCAGCGGTGACTGGACCAAGACTGATGCCTCTGGCTCCGGTGTCGAAAATGTATTTCTGCCCGGCGGCATAATATCGCCGGTCAACTTTTCGCAGGAATCAACCGACGAGACCAAGCGTTGGCAGTTTAGCCTGCGGCAGACCTTGTTTCGCTGGGACCAGATCATAGGCCTGCGTCGGGCTGACAAGATCGTGGCCAAAGCCGAAGCCGATCGCGAAGCGGCGCAACAGGATCTCATTGTTCGTGTAGGAGACACATATTTTGGTGTGCTTGCTGCCGAGGATCGCCTGACGTCGATTCATGCAAACCGCAAAGCTATTGTTCGTCAGCTCGAGCAGGCGAAAAAACGCTTTGAAGTCGGCTTGATTGCCATAACCGATGTACAGGAATCCCAAGCGGCACACGATCAGGCCGTGGCAGATGAAATTGCAGCCAAACGCACTCTGGCAACCGCGCGCGAGTTCCTGCGCGAGATTACCGGGCAATATGTTGGGTCATTGTCTGCACCCGGCGAAGAATTTCCGATGCGGACGCCAGATCCCGCCAGTGCAAATGGCTGGGTGGACCTTGCCCTGAGCCAGAACCTGGCGTTGGTGTCGAGTCGGCTTGACGAGCAGATCGCGCGAGACGAAATCGCATTTCGCAGGACCGGACATTATCCGACGATTGACCTGGTTGCGAGT
>SMUZ01000354.1_pt1:12500-14190 | contig 14190 bp, 8 predicted proteins | sample 2456421 | NCBI WGS metagenome assembly SMUZ01 (sample SAMN11095932, study PRJNA526329) | marine sediment metagenome | biome: Marine sediment; feature: Surficial sediment; material: Deep marine sediment; isolation source: Hadal surficial sediment | place: Pacific Ocean | collected 2014-11... | reverse complement strand
GGTTACAACCTGTTGATTGTGTTGCGCCAGAGATGACACACGACGTCGACGCCTGAGGCATGCTCGGGACTCGGCATGAGCCGCATGAAGTACAAGGCATCCGGTGTCGACATTAACGCCGGCAACGAGGTGGTCCGGCGGATTCGCGAGCTGGCGCGCAGCACGTTCACGTCCGGCGTCCTGTCCGAGATCGGCAGTTTCGGCGGGCTGTTCCGACCGGATCTGTCCAGTCTGGCGGACCCGGTGCTGGTCTCGAGCGCTGATGGTGTCGGGACGAAGCTGAAGGTCGCCTTTCGTACCGGCCGGCACGACACCGTCGGGGCCGACCTAGTCAACCACTGCGTGAACGACATCCTGGTGCAGGGTGCCACCCCGCTCTTCTTTCTGGACTATCTGGCGACCGGTCGGCTGTTGCCGGAGGTGGCTGTCGACGTCGTGGCGGGGCTGGCGACCGCCTGTTGCGAGAACGGGTGCGCGCTGATCGGCGGCGAGACGGCCGAGATGCCCGGGTTCTATGCCGACGGCGAGTACGATTTGGCTGGCTTCATCGTGGGTCTGGTTGACCGGACACGACTGGTCGACGGCAGTGGGATCCGGCCCGGTGACCGTCTGATAGGACTGCCCTCGACCGGGTTGCACACGAACGGGTACTCGCTGGCCCGTCAGATCATCTTCGACACCCTCGGGCTGACACCGGACGCGACTCCCGACGGGCTCGACGGATCGGTGAGCGACGTGCTGCTGCGGCCCCATCGCTCATATCTGAGAGTCGTCGAACCGGTGCTCTCCCATGCGGCCGGCACGATCAAGGGGATGGCGCACATCACCGGCGGCGGACTGACCGACAACCTGCCACGGGTGCTGCCCGCCGGCACGGCGGCCGAGATCGACCGCGGCACCTGGACGCCGCCGCCTGTTTTCAGCTTCCTGCAGGACCGGGGTGCGCTGAGCGACGCTGAGGCGTTCAGGACGTTCAACATGGGTGTCGGGATGGTGGTCGTGTGCGCCGCCGAGGCCACCGACGCGCTCTGCTCCCGGTTCGAACAGGCGGGCGAGACCGGCGCGGTCGTCATCGGCACGGTCACGACCGGTGACGGCGAAGTCCGCTATATATCGGGTCAGTGAGTGCCTCACCGGGAAGCTCGAGCCGAGCTGCCGCGGCGTTTGTGGGTTGCCGCCGAGAGAGTGCCGAAGCTGAAGGCGACCAGACCGCAGTATGGGGAGTCAAGGCGCGCCCGCGCAGCTTGCGGGCGCGGCGCGGGGCTCCGAGGTCCCCGCGAGCAACCGCATGGGGTTCGGGGCGCAGCCCCGACTGAAAATGACCGAGAACCGGCGTCTGGGTGTGTTGATCTCCGGTCGCGGAAGCAACCTGCAAGCGATCATCGACGCGGTGGCTGCAGGTCGGCTCCTGGCGACAATTGCGGTGGTCATCGCCAACACGGCGAACGCGAGCGGTCTCGCGCGAGCGCGCCGAGCGGGCATCGAGACCATGGTTCTGGCGCACACCGCCTACCCGTCGCGCGAGGCGTATGACGAGGCGCTAGTCGCCGAGCTCCGCCGCCGCGACGTCTGGCTGGTCTGTCTGGCTGGGTTCATGCGGCTGCTGAGCAGTACCTTTATCGAGGCGTTCCCCAACCGCATCCTGAACATCCATCCCTCCCTGTTGCCGGCATTCGTGGGGCTCCACGGC
>SMUZ01000354.1_pt1:0-7500 | contig 14190 bp, 8 predicted proteins | sample 2456421 | NCBI WGS metagenome assembly SMUZ01 (sample SAMN11095932, study PRJNA526329) | marine sediment metagenome | biome: Marine sediment; feature: Surficial sediment; material: Deep marine sediment; isolation source: Hadal surficial sediment | place: Pacific Ocean | collected 2014-11... | reverse complement strand
CCAAACCGGCGTGCATGCACGCCGGGGTTGTAGGGCCTGCCAGGCCGCAAGGCCGGCGAGTCAAAAACCAGTGTGTTAGTCGAACGATCTGGAACGATCGGCCATAGACGGTGAGAGCCCTGTAGACGAAAACACGCTGGCTCGCTGGGTAGGTACCTGAGTATCGCGGGACACGAGAAATCCCGTGAGAATCTGCGAGGACCATCTCGTAAGGCTAAATACTCCCTGGTGACCGATAGTGAACCAGTACCGTGAGGGAAAGGTGAAAAGAACCCCTGTGAGGGGAGTGAAATAGTACCTGAAACCGTATGCCTACAAGCAGTGGGAGGGCTATGCTGGCGCTTCGGCGCCGGAATGCCTGACCGCGTGCCTTTTGCATAATGAGCCGGCTAGTTACTCTCGGTGGCAAGGTTAAGCGAAAGCGAGCCGAAGCGAAAGCGAGTCTGAATAGGGCGTGCAGTCGCCGGGAGTAGACGCGAAACGAGGTGATCTACCCTTGGCCAGGGTGAAGCGTGGGTAACACCACGTGGAGGCCCGAACCAATATCGGTTGAAAACGGTTTGGATGAGCTGAGGGTAGGGGTGAAAGGCTAATCAAACCTCGTGATGGCCCGTTCTCCTCGAAATAGCTTTAGGGCTAGCCTCGGGAGGTTGGCGCTGGTGGTAGAGCACTGGATGGACTAGGGGGCCCACAAGCTTACTGAATCCAACCAAACTCCGAATGCCAGCGACTCATATCCCGGGAGTCAGACAGTGGGGGCTAAGCTTCATTGTCGAGAGGGAAACAGCCCAGACTACCGGCTAAGGTCCCCAAATCTGTGCTAAGTGGGAAAGGATCTGGAAACGCAGAGACAACCAGGAGGTTGGCTTAGAAGCAGCCATCCTTGAAAGAAAGCGTAATAGCTCACTGGTCAAGCGGTTCTGGGCCGACAATATAACGGGGCTCAAGCACAGTACCGAAGCCGTAGATTGGCATGCCCTGCGGGGCGTGCTTCTGGTAGAGGAGCGTTCTCTATGCAGCGAAGCCAGACCGAGAGGACTGGTGGAGCGTAGAGAAGTGACCCTGCCGGCATAAGTAGCGATAAGAGAGGTGAGAATCCTCTCCGCCGAAAGCCTAAGGTTTCCTGAGGAAGGTTCGTCCGCTCAGGGTTAGTCGGGTCCTAACGCGAGGCCGAAAGGCGTAGCGGATGGACATCAGGTTAATATTCCTGAACTACCTGAAAGACGTTATTACGATGGGGGGACGCAGGAGGCTAGCCCAGCCTACGATTGGAAGTGTAGGTTCAGGCATGTAGGGGGATCCGCCAGGAAAATCCGGTGGGTCACATTCCCTGAGGTGCCATGGCGAGGCCGCAAGGCCGCAAAGTGGGTGACGCCACGCTGCCAAGAAAAGCCTCTAAGGAGTCTTTCGGGTACCCGTACCGCAAACCGACACAGGTAGGCGAGGAGAAAATCCTCAGGCGCGAGTGTGAACCCTCGTTAAGGAACTCGGCAAACTCGCCCCGTAACTTCGGGAGAAGGGGTGCTCCATTAGCGTGATGCGGCTTGCCCGTTGAGCGCGAAGGAGTTGCAGTTAAGAGGCCCAGGCGACTGTTTACTAAAAACACAGGACTCTGCCAAGTCGAAAACGACGTATAGGGTCTGACGCCTGCCCGGTGCCGGAAGGTTAAAGGGAGGGGTTAGCCGCAAGGCGAAGCTCTGAACTGAAGCCCCGGTAAACGGCGGCCGTAACTATAACGGTCCTAAGGTAGCGAAATTCCTTGTCGGGTAAGTTCCGACCTGCACGAATGGCGCAACGATCTGGGCGCTGTCTCTACGAGGGGCACTGCGAATTTGTGGTACCGGTGAAGACGCCGGTTGCCCGTGGCAAGACGGAAAGACCCCGTGCACCTTTACTACAACCTAGTAGTGAGTGCTGGCGTGTTATGCGCAGGATAGGTGGGAGACTTTGAACCGGGCCTCTTGGGGTCCGGGGAGTCAACGGTGAGATACCACCCTTAGCGCTCTGGCACCCTAACCTCGTTCTGTTATCCAGATCAGGGACATTGCTAGGCGGGTAGTTTGACTGGGGCGGTCGCCTCCCAAAATGTAACGGAGGCGCGCGAAGGTTCGCTCAGGCTGTTTGGAAATCAGCCGGAGAGTGCAAAGGCATAAGCGAGCTTGACTGCGAGACCTACAAGTCGAGCAGGTGGGAAACCAGGCCTTAGTGATCCGGTGGTTCCGCATGGAAGGGCCATCGCTCAACGGATAAAAGGTACGCCGGGGATAACAGGCTTATCTTGGCCAAGAGTTCACATCGACGCCAAGGTTTGGCACCTCGATGTCGGCTCATCGCATCCTGGAGCTGGAGCAGGTTCCAAGGGTTCGGCTGTTCGCCGATTAAAGCGGTACGTGAGCTGGGTTTAGAACGTCGCGAGACAGTTCGGTCCCTATCTGCCATGGGCGTAGGAGATTTGAGGGGGGCTGTCCCTAGTACGAGAGGACCGGGATGGACGAACCTCTTGTGTACCAGTTGTCGCGCCAGCGGCAGCGCTGGGTAGCTACGTTCGGAAGGGAGAAACGCTGAAAGCATCTAAGCGTGAAACCCTCCCCAAGATGAGATCTCCCGAGCTTCGGCTCCTGAAGGCTCCTGGAAGATTACCAGGTTAATAGGCCAGGTGTGTAAGGCCCGCGAGGGCTTGAGCTAACTGGTACTAATCAGCCGTGAGGCTTGACCACTTACTCTCATTTACACTGTGTCGTTGTGAGAGGAGAGACTACCGTTTGTAGGGTATTCAGTTGTCCGCCGGACGCCCGGCGTATGTCCGGGGTCTGGCACCTTTTTTGCTCTTTGACAGCTGTGCCGAGTTCCGGCTCGGTCAACCGTTTTCCCGGTGGCGATAGGAGAGGGGTCACACCCGTTCCCATGCCGAACACGGTAGTTAAGCCCTCTACCGCCGATGGTACTGCACGGGTAACTGTGTGGGAGAGTAGGTCACTGCCGGGATTTATCCTCCAAGCCCGAGATCGCAAACGGTCTCGGGCTTCGCTCTGTACGCTCGCACCGGCGCTCGCGTAACCCCGCCTGCCGGGTCCTTGCACACGCGGTGCGCGCGGATTTACAGGTGCAACCCCCGGACGAGGAGGACGGCGGCCGTCGTCAGGAGTACGCGCACTTGCGTGGCGCGGAATCGACAGCAGCCCATGCGACCGATCTGGAGCCTGTCGTGGAGACCCGTGACCCGATTCTCGCTGTCACCATCCGCCCAGGCGACACGCTCGTAGATGAACCGGGAAGTGTGGTGCAGATTGGCGATGACAGAGCGCGGATGGTCGGGCGGCTGCGGACCGTCGACCTGCACGTCTTCGGCTGTGACCCTGACACAGCGTCCGTGCCTCCATATGTGCCGGCAGCCTCGGGTGCCTCGCCCAGCCACCTTCGGTCTGCCCGCTCGCCCCAGTCTGGACCCCTGCCCCCACCATGGCTGGCTCCGCGCCCCGCGTCAACACGGCACAGGCGCCCGTCGCCACGACGTTCCCGAAGCCGGTTGCGCGCCGAAGACGTCGAGTACAGCGAATTCGAACGCCATCGGGTAAGGCTGCGAGACCCCGACGTGATGTTCACACCGCGAGATCGTGGGCTGCGAGGCGAGCGCGTCACACCGTCGAGTGGATTCCCCTCGACCACGAGCCTGTGCATCGGGCCGTCGGCGGGACAAGCCGCGCTATCACGCAAGCGCCGCCGACGTGGCCGACAGGGTTCGTTCGCGACCCCCGTCTCACACGGCGCCGTCTGCGTGTCAGGTGACTTCAGTCACGTCATGAATATTCCGCGCGCGTAACGACTCGGTCACGGGCGTGGCAGGCGAGCGTGGCGCCGATTGACCTTCTCGGAGCAGGAGTGCCCGCCTTGACACCAGGGTCGTCCCGCGACTGCCAAGTGCCAGATGGGACCCAGCTTCCTCAACGCCCAGACCCTCTCACACTGCACCCATCTGTCGGATGAACTCCACAACACAATGGGAACCTCACTGCTGCCCCTTCCGGCTTGACTCGAAGGCACCTACCCACGTGAAAGTTACCACAGTATTCAAACAATCGCGACGGGGAATGGTCTCCCTATCGTTGCGCTCGATAGGCATCCATTTCTTTCAGGCAGCGTCCGTTTTCTTCTTAGCCCGATTCCTCGTACCGGAAGACTACGGGGTGTTTGCCGTCCTCAACGGATGGATTGGGACACTTGTATTTCTGACCGACATTGGGATGGGCGGAGCACTTACTCACGCCAAACGTGAACCGAGTAAGAAAGAGCTCGAATCCTATATCGGGATGCGATTGCTACTCGCTATCTTTTGGTACTGTCTTCTGTGGGCACTTGCCCCGTCGATCATCGGCTACTACAAACTCGACCCTGTTGCCGTCAGGGCGGTACGGGTCCTCGCATGCATTCTCCCTCTCTCGGTCATCAGCTCGGTGCCAAGATTGTTATTCCAACGGAATCTCAACTTTACAAAGACCGCTCAAGTAGACCTCCTGAGCTCTGCTGCGCTGTATTTCTGTCAAATACTATTCGCGTACCTTGGTTATTCCTACTGGTGCTTCATTTTGGCCGCACTCATCCGGGCGACCACAGACATTGCTGTCTCCTACGCCTTTGCCCGAAGCTTTCATCTGCCGAAGCTCCACTGGCACGAATTGAAGACATCCCTGGCCTTTGGAATTCCGTTCCAACTGCAATCCATCATCCCGGTGTCTCGGGCGATCGTCATCCCGCTGATCCTGGTCATCTATCTTGGAATGGAGGAAATAGGCCTCATCTTCTGGGTCGTGGGCCTGGTGTCGATGCCGCGGATCATCGCCATCAACTACAATCAGATCATCTTCCCCTCGGTGTCTCGCCTGAGGGGCGACGTGAAGAATACCGAGCGACTCATCAGTCGCGGCACCGAGCTCATGGCGCTCATTATGAGCTATAGCTTTGGCCTGGGAGCCGCCTGCGGCACGTCGCTCGTGACAGTTCTATTTCCGGACCGATGGGCTTCGTCCAAGCTGGTAATCCCGTATGCCGCACTCGCAATCGGGCTGTCGACCTATCAGTTTTTCACCAGTTCTATGCTAAACGCCGTTGGACAACCGATCAGGAAAGTATGGCTCGAGGTGTTGTCACTTCCTCTGGAGCTCGGAGGGGTGGCACTCCTCGTGCCATATCTTGGAATCCGTGGTTATTTTGTTGCCCTCTCCTTGGCGAATGCGGCTGTTCTTGGCTTGAGCCTGTTCTGGATACGTCATTGGCTGACTTCCTACTCGATCATCAGACTGATCGGCCTCAGCGTTACCGCACTGGTATCGTTTTTCATAAGCCACGAATTAGGGTGGGCCGAGTCCCTCGTCTTCAGTTTCACCCTCTTCACCCTTGCCTATCTCGGCATCATTCTTGTATTCGACAAACGGACTGTGGCAGATATCCTGACCTTGCCGAACCGTGTCTTGGAACTGAGATCCTAATTGTGTGCCGGGTCGGCTGTCGCGCGCCCCTGGAAACAGTTGGGGGCGTAGATAGCCACCGCGACCGACCAGAGTCGGCGACGGCGCCAGGTGCAGGGCGGGACCCTTCCCGCGGGCATGACGCCTTCTGGTGTCATGGAGAATTCTCTGAGGAGTCATCCGAGCCGCTCATCAAGAACAGCTCGACCGCGGCGTATGAAAGTTCTCCACATCTCTCCAACCTATCTCAGCGCACACTCGGTAGTGGGCGGGGCAGAACGCTATGTTCACGGACTCGCTAGAGCCATGAGCAGGAAAACGGAGACGACCTTGCTGAGTTTCGGACCAAGGGCGTTTCACACGGTGGAGGGCGAGCTGCGCTTTTGCGTCCATAAGCCACTTGGCTATATTGCGGGTAATAGGATCAATCCGCTCGCTGTCTCGTTCGTCCCGGAGATACTGAAGCACGACGTCATTCACTGCCATCAGATCTTCACCTTCCTGACCGAGATGGTGCTCCTTGTCGGTTCGCTCCTCGGCCGGAAGGTGTTCGTGACGGACCATGGAGGAGGCGGCCGAACATTTCTGCGCCGATTGAGGCTTCGAAGGAAGGCAAGGGGCTTCTTGACGGTGTCGCAATTCAGTCTGTCGCAACTTGACCTGGAAGGGGTGCCTGGAGCTGCGATCAATGGAGGGATCGAGTTTGACCGGTTCCGGCCTTTACCCCTGACGGAGAAGGTGGCAGGCAGAATCGTGGTGCTTGGTCGTATCCTGCCTCACAAAGGGTTACACCACCTTGTTGAGGCGCTCTGGGAGGAAGAGCTCATCATAGTGGGAATACCGACGGATCCAGACTATCTGTCAGAAGTCGTCGCAAAGGCCGGGTCCAAACGGGTCAGGGTTGTAGAGAGTGCGACGGATGAGGAGGTTGTGGAGCTGCTCAACTCGGCACAGTTGGCAGTCTTCCCGAGCACTCGGAGCGGGCCTGATGGCCACATGCTTCCCGGAGAGCCAGAACTGTTCGGCCAGGCCCCCCTCGAAGCGATGGCGTGTGGCATTCCGGCTTTGGTCTCGGACGTTGGGTCTTTTCCGGAGATCGCCCTTCCGGACTGCCCAGGGCTCATGTTCAAAGAGGGGGATGCCCAGGATCTCCGAGAGAAGATGAGCACGCTGATGGCAGATGTCGACGGCTGCGTGCAGCTGGGGGAGAGGTGCTTGAAGCACGTAAGATCAACGTTCACCTGGGACCGCACGGTTGCACGATGTCTGTCTGCCTATGAGAAGCTGTGAGGTCCAGGTTTACACAAGATCTGTGTCGGCACATCTGGAGATGCCCAGCGAGGCTCGGTACAGAAGGACGGCCACAACCGCCACGAAGGAGAGGGGGGAGCTGGTTAGGAAGGCATCGCTGCTTCGGCCGAGCCCGGCGGCGCAGGAGACGGACCACTCGGCACGAGGAGGCAAATGCCAGTATGCGACGGAGGAGCGGGGAGGGTGGCGGGCTCCAGCGCCGTGGGGGGGCGCTGGACTTTGACATGGTCGGCTCGACCATGAGGGTGGAGCTGCGGCCGGCGGCGAGTCGAGGAGCGAGCTCTGATGCCTGGTGATCGACGGGGACGATGTCCCAAGATCTGGGGCAACGCGCTCGCGGCGTGCGGGCCTGGGCTGACAACGGTTGTTCACCGGGCCGGCTAAGCTGTGCCGGTAAACGGTGATGAGTAAAGGACATGCGAATCTGAGCGACAGCTACCGTGGGCAGATGGGCCAAAATGCGGATTCCGTACGGCTCTGTCTGGTGATTGTCTACCGCCCATGGACAGAAGGCTGTAGAGAATTACTACTGGCACGTCTGTGGTTAGGCGCGGGGATGGTTAAGGTCGTGGCTTTCAATTGAAGAATCGCGTGCCGGGGCGGTGAGAGGAGGAGCGGGACGATTGTGACCTGCTGGAGCTGTGTGTAGCCGCCTCGATCCTGGGCGCGGCGAAGGCCCGTGGCGGATGCAGGGAGGGCACAATGCGGGACAATGGGGACCGTGAAG
>SMUZ01014377.1_pt1 | contig 14197 bp, 17 predicted proteins | sample 2456421 | NCBI WGS metagenome assembly SMUZ01 (sample SAMN11095932, study PRJNA526329) | marine sediment metagenome | biome: Marine sediment; feature: Surficial sediment; material: Deep marine sediment; isolation source: Hadal surficial sediment | place: Pacific Ocean | collected 2014-11 | depth... | reverse complement strand
TCATCTTTAATCACCTTATTCTAAGGGAAAATCAACCCCACAACTAGGGCATTTTCCTCTTTTTCCCTTATAACCATTATGATAATACTCTGTAACCTCATTACCACAGTTGTCACAGGTAATTTTAGAACCTTCCATGCCTAAAATTATGATTTTGTATATTTAGATATTGATGAAGGTTTAAGGAGAACAGTAATTTGCTATTTCTTGTGCGCTTAGGTATAAGATCTCCAAATGAATTCATTCAACTATTAAATCAAAAAAATGAAGGGATTCAAAAACTATTTCTTTCAAAGATGACTGATCTGACAAAAATGATCAATGTCAAAGTAATGATGGGAGATTCTACTATAACAGAGCAAAAAACATTTGATCCAAAACAAGTAACTGATTATTTTCAAAAAATTAACAGTGCACTTGAAGATTGGTCTCTGCAAGATGTATCAATTTCAAACAATGAAGACCTTAGAAGAATTTTTTCAAAATTTGAGATAATGGAAGGAAATTATTTAATATCGGGGCACATATCATTACAATTTCATGTGTTATTATATTACAAACCAGATCAACGTGTTCTTGACTGTCAAAAAGAATTATCTAAGATTGTTGATTTAACAAAAAATAGTGAACAGCAAATTTCAGATAATAGTGATCAATTTGTTTTAAACAAACTAAAGGAGATGGGGTACAAAGACTTTGATCATCAAAAATTGTTTGAAATATTTTATGAGAATGACGAATTTAGCGAAAAAGTTTATGCTGAGATTGAAAAAGACGCAGGAGTAGACTTTCAAGAACTATCAGAAAAAAAGACAAAATTATTTAATGAACTTGATTCTCTTTTAATTGAAACTTATCAAACTACTTCTGTATTGATTGATGATAATAGATTAATTACTGGTGAAGAAGGTTGTTTATGTACAGTAGATTTAGAATTTGTTAAAAATAAAAACAGGGAAGGATTATTTGATCCTAGAAAAATGCCTGATTCTGTTAAAGAAAATATTTTAAAACGCTTAGATGAATTTGAAACAATTATTAAATTATAAAGATCAAAGAATCGGAAAATGAGAAGTTTTCTCAAAGGGGAGTTCCGATCCCTTGATATGTTTTGAACGATAATATCAAACTATTTAGGCATTCCTGAAAATCTACACGTAAAATTTGACCAATAATGCAATTTTTGTATAGAATAAGTCAAATACATCGTATTACTAGCAACATTTCTAATGAACCCCTCATATGATGAAATACTAAAGGCAAATTCAATGCGAGGAAATGAGATAAAGAAGACCCCGTTAATTCATTCACCTACATTCAGTGAACTTACAAACTCTGAGGTTTATCTAAAAGCAGAATTTCGACAAAGAACTGGTTCATTTAAAATTCGTGGAGCATATTACAAAATCAAATCATTATCAAATGAAGAAAAAAAACATGGTGTGGTTGCAGCGTCTGCAGGCAATCATGCTCAAGGATTGGCATTTGCATCATCATTAGAAAAAATCTCTTGTACAATTGTAATGCCAAAAAATGCATCTCCTGCAAAAGTAGCAGCAACTAGAGGTTATGGTGCAAATGTTATCTTAGAAGGAGTAAATTATGATGAATCGTTTGCTAAAGCAAAAGAAATTGCCAAAGAAACAGGGGCTATTATGATACATGCTTTTGATGACCCTCAAATCATAGCTGCTCATGGAGTTATAGGTTTGGAAATATTAGATGATTTACCAGATGTAGATGAAATTTATCTTCCCATAGGTGGAGGAGGATTAGCTGCTGGAACATTAATTGCAATCAAAGAAAAAAATCCAAACATCAAAGTAATTGGCGTTCAGTCAAAATCATTTCCATCAATGTATGAATCAGTTAAACAAGGTTCTTTGACTGCATGTGACGGTACAAGAACAATTGCAGACGGTATTGCTGTAAAAATTCCTGGGCAATTGACTTTTGATATAATTAATGAACTTATAGACGAGATTGTTCTTGTTGATGATACAGAAATCACCAAAACAATGTTTTTACTAATGGAAAGAATGAAGTTTGTTGTAGAGCCTGCAGGTGCAGTTAGTTTGGCATATTTGATTTCAAAGAAACCTGCCCCAGGAAAGAAAGTTGTTGCGATTCTAGCAGGAGGAAATGTGGATATGTATCTTTTAGGTCAAATTGTTTACAAGGGTCTTGCCGCAATGGGCCGTTTACTAAAACTATCAATATTGTTGCCCGATAGACCTGGGGCATTTAAAGAAATTGTTGATGAAATAACCCTAGCAAATGTAAACATTGTGGAGGTAGTTCATGATAGGCTAAGCTCTAATATTGATGCAGGTTCAGCTGGAGTAACTTTGAGTCTTGAAACTCAGGGAAAAGAGCAAGCAGATCTGTTAATTGAGGCACTAAAAAAGAAAAACATTCAATTCACTTTACTAACTTAGTTCACTTGAATTTTTTTTTAGCAAATTTTGAAAGACCAACTTTCTTTAACTGTTCTGATTCTTTTATGACGAAGTTATGTTGATCAGATTTGTGTTTTTTTAGTTTCTTTTTTAAATCTGGAAATTCATTTGCAAGAATTTTCATTGCATAAATTCCAGCATTACCAGCTTTGTTGATCCCAACAGATACAACAGGAGAACCTGAGGGCATCTCTGTAATTGATAATAATGAATCTAATCCACCAAATGCAGAAAATTTTGAAGTATCATTTTTTTTTTGTTGTTTGTCATTATAGACAAGTATTGGCACACCAATAACAGGAATAATTGTATGTGAAGCAATCATTCCAGGTAAGTGTGCTGCACCACCAGCTCCAGCTATGATTATTTTAAATCCCATTTTTTCAGCGTGCTTTGCATATTCAGCTAATCTTGCTGGAGTTCTATGTGCAGAAACAATTTGATCTTCATGTTTGATTTTAAATTCATCTAAGATTTCAGCTGCACCTTGCATAATTCTACTATCTGAGCTAGATCCCATAATAATTCCAACTAAGGGTTTTTTTGAATATGCCATTATATTAGAAAAAACTAGAAAGTAATTAACGATAACTATTACGAAAAATCCAACAAAATTGGTCAAATCAACATTAGCTATTTTTAGTCCGTAAACACTGGTTTGTTTGATGGCAAAGATCCTTGGAATTATTGGAGGAGGACAACTTGGAATGATGATTACAGAGGCAGCAAAGAAAATGCCAGAACACATATCAAAAATCATAGTGTTAGATCCAACTGAAAACTGTCCTGCTGCACAAGTTGGTGCTGAGCAAATTGTAGCAGATTTTAAAGACAAAGATGCCATTGTTGATTTAGCAAATAAATCAGATATCATTACTTATGAGATAGAGTCTGGAGATAGTGATGTTCTAAAATCTGTCGAAAAAAATACAGAGATAATCCCCTCCCCAGAAACACTAAGAATCATTCAAGACAAGTTTTTGCAAAAATCTTTCTTACTAGAAAATAACATTACAGTTCCAGAATTTATCAAAATTGAAAGAATTAGCGATATTACAGAAGGTTTGAAAAATTTCGGATTCCCGGCATTACTAAAGGCAAGAAGAGATGCTTATGATGGCAGAGGTAATTTCAAAATCAACTCAGATGATGAAATTCAAAAAGCGTTTGATAATCTCCGTGGACAAAATCTCATGTTAGAAAAATACATTCCATTTAAAATGGAAGTATCTGTAATTGCATCACGAAACACTAAAGGTCAAATCAAAACATACCCTTTAGTTGAGAACATTCATGAAGAAAACATTCTACGTGAGACAATAGCTCCAGCTAGAGTTACAAAAGAAGTTACACAAAAAGCTGAACAAATTTCAGAAAAAATAATGACAGTCCTTAAAGGAGCCGGAACTTTTGGAATAGAGATGTTTGTGACACAAGACAACAACATAGTAATTAATGAAATTGCACCTAGAGTTCACAACTCTGGTCATCATACATTACAATCAAGTGAAACATCTCAGTTTGAGCAACATCTAAGAGCAATTTTAGGTTTGGAACTTGGAAGCACTAAACTAATTCATAATACAATCATGTACAATATTTTAGGAACAAAAGGATTTGAAGGAGAATACCAACCAATAATTCTCTCAGAACCAAATGTATATCTGAAAATGTATGGAAAACAAATTTCAAAACCTTTACGAAAACTTGGACATTTTAATTTAGTTGCAGAAAATGGAGAAACTGTAGAACAATTATTAAAGAAACTCAAATCTCTCAAGGAAAAAGTTGTCACTCAACCTCTCCATTAAACTAAATTCTAGTCCCAAGAATCGTAATACGTTTATTAATTAATTAAAAATTAGTCCAAACATGGTATCTATCCCACATGTATTATCTGGAATTTCAATTATTCTTTTGATAATATATGGTGCTGATGCCATAGTTGGCGGTGGAGGAGCTGGAGATGGATTCTTACCATTAGACGCAATGACACGTGGAATAGGAATTGGAATGCCTCCAATAATTTTATCATTTATTGCATTTTTCATATCCAAAAAACCCCCTTTCAAAGTGTTAGGCATTATGCTTATTGTAACTGGCACATTGATCATTATTGGCGGTGCAATTTTTCTGGTTGGTGCAGGAGAATCTGAAAACTTGACTAGAGTGGCAGGTGAAGGTGGCGGATTAACTGCAATTGGTATAATCATTATCATATTGGGCGGAATAAAGATAAAAAAATCCTAAATGAGAAGCAATGCCAACTTGCGCTAAATGTAATACTGATGTAAAAAAAGTCTACGATTGTGATCATACTAATTTTGAAGAATACTGTGTTGAGTGTTATACAGAATTACATTACTATTTGACCGAAAAAAATTGAGAATATGCTAACTTACAGAGAAATTGCTATTACTCCTGTTTGAAAATTTTCATATACTCTAAAAATAAGACTCTGATAGTTGAAAGCGATAATTTTAGCTGGTGGGCGTGGTAAAAGATTAAGGCCTATTACTGATTATATTCCAAAACCTCTTGTCACTATAAAGAATATCCCAATTATTGAATGGCAAATAAAATATCTTAAAAAATATGGGGTAAATGAAGTGATTATCTGTACAGGCTACAAAACAAAAATGATTAAAAATTACCTATCTATGAAAAATATGGGTGTCAAAATAAAATTCTCAATTGAAAAATCACCATTAGGTACAGGAGGTGCAATAAAAAAAGCAGGAAGAATGATTAATGATAAATCATTTTTTGTCATTAATGGAGACACAATTACAAACATAGATTTGTCAAAACTTGCTAAACAATCAAATTCCATAGCATCTATCGAATTACGAACTAAATTTGGCACTTTAGAAACAAACGGAAACAAAATAACAAAATTTAAAGAAAAAAAAGAGGTTTCAGACCTGTGGATGAATGCAGGGATTTATCATCTTCAAAAAAAAATACTCAAAGATTTGCCAAACAAAGGTGATATAGAAAAAACATTTTTTCCAGATTATGCAAAAAAAGGTAAACTCTATACAATCAAATTTAAAAAGATAAAATGGTACTCCATAGACTCTTTCAAAGACATTGAAGAATGTTCACTAGAAGTAGAAAAAATAATAAAATAAAATTTTGATTCTTATGCACCAGTTCTGTGCAATGTAACCATCATGTATGCTACTTCTTCTACAAAGGATTGATCTTCGCTAAATAGAGTGTATTTTGTAACATTATTCCAAAAGGTCTCCTCTCGGTATGGTTTTTCACTAAAAGTTTGTTCGCTCAATGATTTGGATAATTATCTGATCTGATAATACTCCACCTCAATCAAAATTAACCCATTGCTAAAACAGATACGCTAAATATCCAACATGTATACAATTTTCATGCGTATTGCATGTAGTTTAGGCTCATTACTTTCAGTAAATCAAGTCCTAGAATGCTCAGAAATCCTATCTAAAACCAATGTCGATACAATTTGGATACCAGAAACATGGGGGATGGAGAATTTTTCAATGCTAAGTGCTGTTTCCAACAAGACGACAACCCAAAAAATTGGCTCATCAATAATCAACATCTATTCAAGAAGCCCATCTTTAATTGCAATGGGTGCAGCTACAGTAGATTCTTTGTTAGATGGACGATTAATTCTGGGTCTTGGAACAAGTAGTTTACCTATTGTTGAAACTTTTCATGGTTACAAATTTGAAAAACCAGTACAGCGAATGAGAGAATATGTAAAAATAATTAGATTAGTATTATCTGGGAAAGAAATTAATTATAGTGGAGAAATTTTTGATTTAAAGAATTTTACATTACTGATAAAACCCAAAAGAGAATTAATTCCAATTTATTTGGCAGCTGTCAATCAAAAGATGGTTGACTTAACATGGGATATTGGAGACGGTGTGATTTTTTATCTAAGACCATTAAATGAAATGAAAGAAACTATAACAAAAATGCAATCAAAGAAAGAAATTGATGTCACATGTCAAATAATTACTTGTGTTGCTGAAGATTCTAACACAGCAATTGTACGTGCTAAAAAAACATTAGCGTTTTATGTGTCTGTAGGAAAAGTATATAGAGAATTTTTGGCAATAAATGGATTCAAAAATGAAACAAGCAACATATTTGATGAATTCAAAAAATCAGGTTTAAAATCAATTCATGAACATGTTACCGACTCGATGGTAAAATCTCTTTGCATAGCTGGTGCACCAGAAGAATGTAAAAAACAACTTCAAAATTTTTATAAAACAGGAATTGATTTGCCAATTATTCAATTTAATCCAGTTGGGGACACATCTGAGTCTTTTGAGTTATTGAAGAAAACATTTTTGGAGGAGTAATATGATTAAAGTAGGAATAGCTGCATATGGAATTACTCCATTTACAAAAGATGATCAAAAAATAGAATCAGTTTTACTCAAATCTACAAAAAAACTCTTTGAAAACAATCCCAAAATTAATAAAAACGACATTGATGCAGTTTTAGTTTCTACAAATAATAATTCAAAATACCTCTCCCCAATTTTATCAGAGATGGCTGGAATTCAGCCAAAAATTGCTCATTCTATCGAAAGTCTATGTAATTCAGGCACAAATTCAATAGTTTCAGGATGTTCCTATATCGCATCCGGTCTTGCAAACATGGTTCTCATTAACGGATCTGAAAGATATGACAGTCCTGGACAAATCTTAGAGTGGGATAATTCTAGAGGTGAGTTCAAACATCCAATATTTTGGGCATCAATTTTTAGTAAATCATACAAACGTGAATTTTCAATTACAGATGAACAACTAGCACTAGTATCAGTTAAGAATCACAAACAAGCTAAAGAAAACCCTAATGCGTTATCAAACAAAACTTTTACAATACAGGATGTAATGAATTCTAAAAAACTAACAGATGATCTTAGACTGTTAGATTGTTCAAGACCTTGTACTGGTAGTGCATCAATTCTTCTTGCATCAGAAAAATTGATCAAAAAAACTACAGACACACCAATATGGATTACAGGTATTGGTCAAAAAACAACTTCTGCAGGATTTACAAAGAACATATCGCTTAGTTCAATGGAATCCACTAAACTAGCAGGAGAAAATGCATTAAAAATGGCAAATCATGATATAACAGATATTGATGTTGCAGAAGTACATGATGCGTTTTCAGTTTGTGAACCTTTAGCATTAGAATCCTTAGGCTTTTCTAAATCAGGTAGCGGAACTTGTATGATTAAAGAACTTTATGAAACAAATGATTTTAAAATAAATCCCAGAGGGGGTTTAATTGGGTCTGGACATCCACTTGGTGCAACTGGTATAGCTCAGACCATAGAAATTACACAACAACTTCAATCAAATGCAGGTAATCGACAAGTTGACAATGCAAAAGTTGGATTGGTTCATAATATGTCAGCAGCAGCTACTTCTTCAACAGTATTGATTTTAGAGAAATGAGTTTTGAGTTTGAATTATCCCGTGGAAAATTCTATATTCCGGAATGCACTGTTTGCAAGAAAATTGTTTGGCCCCCCGCAGAGTTTTGTAATCATTGTTTTGGCCAGGTATCACTAAAAAAAGGTGATTTTGAAGGCAAAATTATTGAATTCTCAGGACAAAATGAAGAATATTTTTGCTTAGTGGAGTTTGAAAATACCATTAGAGTAATGGCAAAAATTTTAGAAATTCCTAAAATAGGCCAGATAGTCAAAATTTCAAAATGTGGAATTTCTAATGGCAATTATTTTTTCGATGTTAGTTGAATTTCGTATAGATGTATGGAGTTTCAATTGTTTGATCAAAAGTCCATACAGTAGGTAATGAAACTGTATCAACTATATTCAGATTATATTTTTCAATGAGAGAACCCCATCCGCCATTATCCAAGTTACTTGACAATTGTTTTTTAGAATGAGTTCCAGCAAATACTATTCCTGCAGTATGTTTTAGATCAGAAACAGTATTTATTTTATCAATAATGCTTGTTGCTAAAATATCCCCGCCCATTTGAGCTGGACCTCCAATAAAAAATAAAGGACGTGTTAATTGAAGTTGGGAATAATCAAACTCTAATGCATCTTTACATTTTGGATTAAAATTTTGGTTTGTAGCCTTGCTAATTGTTTCTTGTAATTCTACCAATACCTCATCAATCTCAATACTATGTGGAATTAATCCTAAAATTTTTCCACAGAACGCAATTCGTCCATCTCCAGAACCAATGTCAACTAATTCTTTGTATCCTAATTTTTTTGCAATTGATGCCATTACATATGCGGACATTATCCATGTTGGGTAAAATGGTTGGCAACTAGCACTATGTTTTATACTGTTTAGCCAGTACTCATTGATATCTCCCTCATAAACAGTACATAAAATTCCTGCAATTTCTTGTTCAAATGAATTATAGTATATGGGATTTTTTTGAGCAAAATCATGAAGCAATTTTAAATTATATGCATCCACAGGAAATTGCTTAGAAACAGAAACAGGGATTATTTCTTGAATATGGGCACTTCCGGAATAATTTTTTGCAAAGTCTTGTTTTACTAGAACAAGATTTTTGACAAGTTCATCAAGCATAAATTTTTAAAATGAATGGGTTTGATAAACTCACTGAAACCTAATGTGATTTTTTAGATGAAAGGAATCTAAGTTCTAGTTCTACTTTTTTATCTGATCAGTTGTTTTTGTTTGTAGTATTTCAATATCTTTAGGTTCTTTTTAGAAGAATCCACTATAATTGAAACTAAATGATGTAATGATTTGCTCCAAAGTGTAGGTTGTGGGGATGTAACTCATCCGGATATTGAAGAATTATCAGTATTAAGAAACTGATATGTCAACGTTTATGGTTAGTTATTATGTAATTACCAGCTTTACTATATCTAATACAGAAAATAATTTGTCATTGAGAACAAAAGCAGTAACATTAACAATTGTAAAACAAAAAATTATTAAAAAAAGTAAAAAGAAGAATCAAAATGCTGCCAGAATGCGTCGACAAAGGGGATACCATTGGGAAGATACATTAGTAAAACGATTCAACAGTGCAGAAAAATGGAAAGCCTTTAGGCTTGGATCTCCAAGTATTGCATTGCCAGACGTATTGGCAGTCAATACAGAAGAGAACACAATATACACTATAGAGGCAAAATCTGGAACCGCCACATTTCTTCCAGTCCCAGCAGATCAAATTGAACGATGTCTAGAGTGGAACAAGACATTTGATCTTTACAAAAAAAGGAATGTGCTTTTAGCATTCAAATTTCTCTCAAAGAAAAGGATCGGTTTGGGAAAATATGAAAGTCGAGAATTAAGAGAATTCTACAAGATTTGGGATGAATCTCTGGAAATCACAGATTGTGTTTGTACGTATGAAGGGAAATTTTTTGCAAAAATAGATGGCACGAGAAAAGAACTTTTTCTAAAGGAATGTTTGATGCCATTTAAGACAAAACAAAGGGATGTTGTCTAATTAGATATAATTTTCAAATCGTTTTTTAAGGATAAAATGCATGAATGGATATTGTCAAACGAGAACAAAGATTCTGACTCAGCCGATATAAACTCTGAATCCCTATTAAAGACAATTTCTGACGCAGAAGTCAAATCAAGAATTACTTTTGAGGAGTTTACTGATGAGAGAACCTTGATCAGTTCTGATACTTTTGGAAAAAAACAGATGAAGATCAAAGTACTTGAAGTATCTGATGAGCAACCTCCAGCAAGATGGAAGCTTGGAGATCGTGTTAAAGTATTAAAAATTCTTGTGACAATTAGGCATCTTACAACACAAAAAGTAGAAGAAGCCGAATTCGATATTGAAGCTATTGAAAGAGAGTTAGCTGAAAAGAGACATTACACTTCAACAAATAGATGGGTACCATTAGACTATATTAAAAATGGATATGTCTTGCGTTCACATCACACCAGATTAATCAGTGATGCTTCTGCACTAGATTATATTGTATTTTGATTAGTTAGTATATCAAATATTTGAGATTAATCCCTGAAAAACATTATAAACAAAAGAATTTGAAATTGTATATGAGCTCAAAAGAATTTGAGGTAAATGGAACTGATTACAAAGTTGTATTAACAGATCAAGTGATAGGCCAAGTAAACAACCTCAAAAATCTCTATAATACAGCATATGAAGATCCTGAAAGCTTTGAGGATGTCAGTGCAGAAATTTCAAGTACAATTAATGAAATTGCTAGTAATGTAGAGCCTCAAGCGGAGGATAGTGATCTTGATGGACTCATTCAACAGATTATCAAAGCAGTAGATAGTAAAGCATCAGAAATTGCAAAAGAATTGGAAGAAAAAGTAAAGCCTAGAAAAAAATCAAAATCTAAAAAATAATCCCATTTGACCTTAAACTCATAAAAAATTAGGGCATATATTAAATTCTAAATAAGATAACTAATACTATGTCTAGAAGCTGTGAATGTGGAATTTGTGGTCATCACAGTGAATCAGAATGTCTTGAAAAAGAATGTAAATGCTGCTTGAATTTCCACATAAGATCAGGTCCTAAACTAAAATAATCATTTTTTCAAATTAATTATGTTTGTTATAACAACTACACTTTTTTGAAATGTGTCTTACACATCCAAATAACTTATGATCTTTGCAGCCACATAACACACATTTTTTTCCATCAGTCATATCTTTTCGATTAATTCTTCAACATCATCCATCATTTTTTTCTCATCTATTGCTTCCAATATCTTTAATCTCATATTTTTTACCCTACTGAGGTCATTGGAATACAATGGTGCCATAGTTTCAATTTCTTTTTCAAAGTAATAATTATCTAAATAATACTGAAATTTTGATTGCACTATCTCAAACTTAGATGATTGTAATTTGTCAGAGTCAATTTTTCTTAGTACAACTTTGAGGAATCCGTTAATTTTCAACATTTCTTTCTTGACAATATCAAGATCTTCTTTTTTTTCATCAATTTTTTTAAGGACATTGTAAGTATCTAATATCTGATTAAATATGTTTTTTAAATATTCATTATAGGTTACCATAATTATTTTTCAGATTAATCTAATCTATAGTTTAGGAAAAACAGCTTGGCTTGTGAAAAAGTTACACATTTGCTTTAAATTATCAGCAATTGTCTGTAATGACAATGCAAAATGATGCTTATCTCAAGTGTATTGATCCACAATGTGGTTTAGAGTACCCAATTAAGAGTACAAATGTACAATGTGAAAAAGGTCACATGTTAGATGTCAAATACAAAAACAAACCACCTGATAGCCTAAAGGAAGTATTTTACAAAAGACGTAATCCTCAAGGAAGTATTTTCAATGAGAGTGGGGTTTGGAGATTCAGGGAATTACTAAATTTTTGTCAGATAGATACTGAAGATATTGAAGAGTGTTCTAAATATCTAGTATCACTTGAGGGTGCAGAGGGAAGACAATCAAAGCCATACAGAATGTCAAAAGCTGCAAAATTCATAGGAACCTCAAACGAAAATTTATGGTTACAGCCTGAAGGATACAATCCAAGTGGTTCTTTCAAAGATAATGGAATGGCAACAGCTCTCACTCATGCAAAAATGATTGGTGCAAAAAGAATTGTATGTGCATCAACTGGCAATACATCAGCTTCTGCAGGAATGTTTGCTGCAAACGAGGGAATAGACTGCGATGTCTATATTCCTGCAGGACAAATTGCACCTGGAAAACTTAGTCAAGCATATCAGTTTGGAGCTCAAATTGTAGAAGTTGATGGAAATTTTGATGATGCATTAAAACAATCATTAGAAGATGTGAAAAATCATAATGGATACACAGTAAACTCTATTAATCCATTTAGAATTGAAGGACAAAAAACAATTCCTTTTAGAGCATTAGAGTATCTTAATTGGGAAGCTCCTGATTGGATTGTTTATCCTGGCGGTGCATTAGGAAACACCACAAGTTGTGGGAAGGCATTAATGGAATTATATGAATGGGGTTGGATTAAAAAAATTCCAAGAATTCTTGTGGTAAATTCAGAAGGTGCAAGTACATTGTCTGATTTGTATAATGGAAAATTTGAAGGAGAAGAACTTAGATGGAATAAAGGTAAGCCCAATACTGAATTAATTTCCAGATACTATAATCATCTAGATAAAGAAGGATTACGACCCAAAACTAAAGCTACTGCAATCCAAATTGGCAGACCAACAAATATTTTGAAAGGATTAAGAGCATTAGAATTTACAAACGGCATAGTAACAACAGTTTCAGACTCAGAAATGCTTGATGGGATGTCAGTTGTAGGACTAAATGGTTTTGATTGTGAAATGGCATCAGGAGCAACAGTTGTAGGAATTAAGAAATTGATCAGTGAAGGCATAATCAAAAAAGATGATGTAATAGTTGGAATTCTTACAGGCAGACAAAAAGATGCAATGCTTCCTGTAGACTACCACAACAATTCTGAAAATACGTTTGCAAAACCACCAAAAAATTAGGCATATTTTTTAGGCTTGATTAGTTTAGAACAGTTTTGACATCTTAAGAGTTAAATCCAAGTTTTACAAAAGTATTGTAACCAAAAGATGGTGCTAAAAAACTAAATGAATAACGAGTATAGTTATTCTGAGAAAATTTACTGGAGGATATCATGGTAGATTTATGGGTTGAGATTACAGTGTTAGCTGTTCTAATTGGGTTATCTGGATTTTTCAGCGGATTAGAAGTTGCATTAGTTAGTATCAGAAAATCAAAAGTTGTTCAACTTTTCAATGAAAAGAAGAAAGGCTCAAAAGCATTATACAAATTAAAAACAAACCCAAGCTGGATGATGTCAAGTGTCAATCTTGGCAATAATCTTGTAAATGTGGGAGCATCTGTACTTGCAACAAGTTTAGCAATCAGACTATTTGGAAATGATGGATTGGGAATTGCTGTAGGAGTAATGACATTTTTTATTCTTGTTTTTGGTGAGATCACTCCAAAGACGTACTGCAATGCAAATTCAACTAAAATTGCACTAAGATATGCTCCAGTATTACTAGCATTTAGCTATGCATTTTATCCCATTGTAAAATTCTTTGAGGTTATTGCAAAAGCAGTTGTAAAGTTGACAGGAAGCAGCAACATGCCACCACCGATTACTGAAGAAGAGATCAAAGGGGTTATTGATCAAGGATTAGAAGAAAAAGCTCTTGAAAAAGATGAGATGAAATTGGTTCACGGTGCTCTGAAATTTGATGACACAGTAATTCGTTCTGTAATGACTCCAAGAACAAAGATGTTTACACTTAATTCAAAAATGTTGCTTTTTGAGGCACTTCCACAAATTAATCAAAGTGGATATTCAAGAATTCCAATTTTTGGTGATACGAATGACGATATTATTGGATTTATTCATGTTAGAGATATTCTTAAAGAATTAGAGAAGGACAACAAGATGGTAAGTCTAAAACAGATTGCAAGAAAACCTGTTTTTGCATCTCAAGAAAAGATGGTCAGTTCATTGCTAAAGGAGATGCAAGGAAGAAGAACCCACATGGCAATTGTTGTTGATGAACATGGCGGTATAGAAGGCCTTGTCACACTAGAAGATTTGGTTGAAGAGATAGTTGGTGAAATCGAAGATGAGACAGACATACCTAAAACAGCAGAATATGAAAAAATTGATCAAGATACAATAATTACTAATGGTGATATTGAAATTGATATTATTAATGAAATTTTCAAAACCAATAT
>SMUZ01057275.1_pt1 | contig 14230 bp, 10 predicted proteins | sample 2456421 | NCBI WGS metagenome assembly SMUZ01 (sample SAMN11095932, study PRJNA526329) | marine sediment metagenome | biome: Marine sediment; feature: Surficial sediment; material: Deep marine sediment; isolation source: Hadal surficial sediment | place: Pacific Ocean | collected 2014-11 | depth... | reverse complement strand
TGGCCCGGGAACTCCGGCGCGCACGGGTCACAGCCACCGACATCTCCTCGGCCGCACTTGCCGTCGCCCGGCGTAACGCCACGCGGCACGGTGTGGCGGACCGGGTCAGCTTTCACGACACGCGCGGTCTCGAGGGTCTGCCCGGTCCCTACGACCTCATCGTCTCGAACCCGCCGTACGTGCCGGAGCCGGAGATGGCGAGGTTGGCGCCCGAGGTCGCGCGCTACGAGCCGACGTCGGCACTGTGCGGCGGCCCGGACGGCCTCGACTCGGCACGGGAGCTGGTGCGGTCGGCGGTGGCGCGGCTGCGACCCGGCGCGTGGCTCGTGATGGAGCTTGGCGTTGGGCAGGACGCCGCCGTCACCAAGGTCGTGGCGGATCAGCCCGCGCTGTCACTGGTCGAGATTCGCACAGACCTGCAAGGGATTCCCCGCGCGGCGGTGATACGACGCGTTGGCGGCTCATAGGATCCCTCCGCCTGCCCGTACGGCTGTGGGCGCTCAGGCTACCCGGGGGGCCAGGTCATGTTCCGCCCCGCCAGCAGGTGCAGGTGGATGTGGAACACCGATTGGCCGGCGCCGCGGTTGCAGTTGAATACCGTCCGGTAGCCGTCCTGCGCATGGCCGTGCTCCTTGGCGATCTGCGCGGCGCGCGTGATCAGGCCTCCCAGCAACGCCGCGTCCCCCTCCTGCACGTCGTTCAGCGTCGAGATGTGCCGGCGCGGGATGATCAGCACATGGAACGGCGCCTGCGGGTTGACATCCTCGAACGACAGCAACTGGTCGTCCTCGTAGACGATCTGTGCGGGAATCTTGCCGCTGGCAATCTTGCAGAACAGACAGTCGTCGGTCATGAGCGGCCCCCGCAGAAGAGTCTAGCACTCGCTGAAGAACGCCGGCTGCTCCTCCTGCGTCGGGCTTCAGGCGCTCCCGGCGGTGGATGCTCACAGACCCGCCGCCCACTCCCACGTTCGCAGAAGTCGGAGGAGGCACGTCTCCAGGGAGCCCTGAGCCCAACGCCGTAAGGCATGTCGCCTTCGAGCGCCCGATGCCTGTCGCCTGAAGCCCGAAGCCTCATCCTGACGAGTCAGGCCTCCGTGGCGCCCTCTACGACGAAGGCCGGTAGCTCTCTGAGGCTGGTGATGACCGGCACATCCTCGACCCACTGGGCCGGCTGAGCCGACCGGGCCAGCAGCACCGCCCGCATCCCGAGCCGCCGCGCCCCCTCCACGTCATGGCTGATGCTGTCGCCGACCATGAGCGCTTCCTCCGCCGCCACGTCGAGCTCTCGGAGCGCCGCCTCGAAGATGCTCGGGTGCGGTTTCATGAACCCGTGGTCGGAGGACGACACGGCACCGGCGATGAAGGTCTCGAGCTCGAAGTGGTCGCGGAACGAGGTGAGACACCGGTGGGTGTTGGAGATCAGCCCGAGCCGCAGACCGCTCCCGTGGAGCTGTCGCAACACCGGCTTGACGTCGTCATACAGCGAGAAGTGCCGACACACGGCCCATTCTTCATAGATCTCCTGCGCACAGGCGTCGATACCGGACCCGCTGCCCCCCATCTCCTCGATGACACGCCGCGCGTAGCGTACGTACAGCTCACGCCGATAACTCGCGTCCTCATCACTCTCGAGCTCGCGCGACGCGGCGGCGACCGCAGCGTCGAACCGCGCCGTGTCGACCGAGAGACCATGCCGCTCGCTGAACGACCGGTACCCGGCAGCGGCGAACGTCGGCCCCGGATAGATCAGCGTGTAGTCGACGTCGAAGAAGACCGCTTTCGTGGTTCGTTTCATGAAGATAACAACGCCCCGCGGGGCGTCCTGACCGGTGCCGCGTACATCCCGCCGTCGGCGCGAGCACGGCATAGACCGGCAGGGTGCGACCTCGCTGACCAGACGCCCAGCGCTGCCCGTAGCCGGATGTACCCGTGACCGCATCCCGCCGTATGCATGCCGTGGCCCACGGCGTCACGACTCCTCGTAGGGTCCGGCAATGACGATCGAGGCGTGTTCGGTGACCAGCGTCCGTCGCGCCGCGTCGGCGACGTCGCCGACGGTGACCGACTGGACGAGCCCAGGCAGCCGGCTGTCGTAGTCGAGACCAAGGTCGAACTGCTCCGCGGTCTGCAGGAACCGGGCGATGCCTTCGTTCGTCTCGAGCGACCGCGGGATCGACCCAACCAAATACCGCTTGGCGCTCGTCAGCTCCTCATCGGTCACGCCGTCCCGAGCCATCTGGGCCACCTCGGTGTCGATCGACGCGATCGCCCGGTCGACATTCTCGGCGTTGACCCCTGCGCGCACGAGAAGCGGTCCGGCGATGTGGCCGGCCTCGAACATGCTGCCGGCGTAGTAGGCCATCCCCTGCCGCTCGCGGATGCTGCGCCCGAGTCGCCCGCCGATACCGTATTGCCCCAGCACGTTGTTCATGATCCGGTAGGCGTGAAACGCCGGGTCAGACCGCAGAATCGTCGTGAACCCGTAGACGATGTCCGCCTGCGCCTTGGCCGGCATCGGGATGACGAGACGCCGGCGGGTCTGGGCCGGAGGCGGGGGCAGCGGGGGCACCGGCGCGGCCCGGCTTGCCCACTCGCCGCAGACTCGAGTGACCGCGGCCACAGCGGCCGATACCCCGATGTCACCGACGAGCACCAGCGTCAGCCGGTCCGGCGCGAACCACGCGGCATGGAAGTCGAGCAGCTGGTGCCGGTCGATCCCCGCGAGCGTCGCGGCCGAGCCCTTCGGTCGGCGCCCGTAGGGATGGTCTTCACCATAGAGCAGCGTCATCACCGCCTCGAAGGCACGGGTGGACGGGCTGTCCTCGTCCTGCCGGAGCTGGGTCAGGAGCTGACCGCGACGCGTGTCGATCTCCGCTTCCGGACAACGTGGCGCGCGCAACATGTCGCAGACGGTCTCGAGCACCATCTCGACGTCCTCGGCCAAACAGTCGCAGGTCACCGTGGTGGCGTGACGCGTCACGCTGATGAGGGGCGACACCCCGCGCAGGTCGAGAATATCGGCGACCTCGTCGGCCGTGCGCGTACCAGCACCGCGGTCCAGCAGCCGCGACAGCAGATGCGCGGTCCCCTCCACACCCGGCGGGTCACATGCGCTGCCGACGGACATCGTGGCGTTGATCGTCACCGCCGGCTGCGCATGAGTTTCCTTGACGAGCAGCGTGACCCCGTTGGCCAGCCGCTGGCGCACCGGCGCGAGGTCGGGCGCGAGTGTCGTGGTCATGCCGGCTGGAACCAGCCCACGGTCCGATTGCTCGCCCTCAGATAGCGGGCCGCCACGCGGGCCACATCGTCGGGCGCGACCGCCGCGATCCGTCCCGGCAACTCCTGCAGCACGCCGGCGCCGGCGACCGTCTCGAAGAAACCGATCTGGTGCCCGATGTTGGTGATGCTGTCGTTCTCGAGCACCAGCCTGGCCCGGAGCTGCCGTTTCGCGCGCTCGACCTCGGTGTCCCTCAGGCTGTTCGTGCGCACGTCGTCGAGCTCGGCGAGCGCGGCATCCCGAAGCACGTCGAGCGGCGTGCCGGCCTGGGCGGTCGCCGACACCATGAACAGGAACGGGTGCGCGGTGGCGACGAACGCGCCGCTCACGGCAGAGGCGTGACCGCCATCGACTAGGACGCGGTAGAGCCGCGCGCGACGCTGCGGAGCCGGCCCACGAAAGCTGGCCCACAAGTTCAGCCCTTTGGCACCGGTGAGCGCCGCATCGAGCACGAGCATCGGCGCGAAGTCGGCGTCGGTTGCGGCCGGCGCGTGGAAGGCCACCTTCAGATACCCGGTCGTGCCTTCGCGGACGATCTCCAGGCGCCGCTCGCCGGTCTGCTCCGGCTCGCGCGTGCGTCCCCGCGGCGGCTCGGTCCCCGGGGCGATCACGCCGAACCGCCGCTCGACCTGCCGGAGCGCGTCATCGGCGTCGACGTCGCCCACGATGACCAGTGTCGCGTTCGCCGGTGTGTAGTGCCGCCGGTAGTACCCATACAGGTCGTCGCGACTCATCGCGCGCAGATCGCCAATCCACCCGATCGTCGGATGGCGATAGGCGTGCGTCTTGAAGGCGGTCGCGGTGACCTCGATGTCGAGCAGCTGGTCGGGGTCGTTCTCGCCACCCTGGAGCTCGGAGATGATCACGGTGCGCTCGGACTCGCAGGCCGCGGCGTCGTAGAGGCACCGGTCCATACGTTCGGCCTCCATGCACAACATCTGGTCGAGCGCGTCCTTCGTGGCGGTTTCCACATAGGTGGTCTGGTCGATCCAGGTGTAGCCGTTCCAGAAGCCGCCAAACCGATCGATCAGCTCCGTGAACGCGTCGGCCGGAATGCCCGCCGTGCCCTTGAAGTTCATGTGCTCGACCCAGTGCGACGCCCCGGTGAACCCGGGCGACTCGTCCTTCGACCCGACGCGATACCAGCACCACACCGACACCAGCGGGGCCGTGTGCGCTTCCTGGACGAGGACCTTCAAACCATTGTCGAGCACCGCCGCGCGGAGGACGGGTAGGGCGCCCTCACGGGCGGGATCCTCTGTGGACACGGCCCTCATTATACAAGTGGGATCCGGGGCTGCCGCCGGGCCGGACGCGTCGATGCCATGCACTACAATGGGACGATCTCGCGATTTCCTGATGTCTGACTGGAAGAAGACCCTCAACCTGCCCCGGACCAGCTTCCCGATGAAGGCCAACCTCCAGACAACGGAGCCGGCTGTCATCGCGCGCTGGAAGGAGATGGGGCTCTACGCGCGCATCCGCGAGCGCCGCGCCGGCGCACCGCAGTTCATCCTGCACGACGGCCCACCCTACGCCAACGGACGGGTTCACCTGGGCACCGCGCTGAACAAGGTGCTAAAGGACATCATCGTCAAGTCGAAGACCATGGCGGGGTTCGACTCCCCGTATGTGCCCGGATGGGACTGCCACGGGCTGCCGATCGAGCTGAAGGTGGACAAGGAGCTCGGCCGGAAGAAGCGCGAGATGAGCGTGGCCGACTTCCGCCGCGCGTGCCGGCGGTACGCGGAGACGTTCGTCGAGCTGCAGTCGGCCGATTTCCAACGGCTCGGTATCCTCGCCGCCTGGGACCGGCCGTATCTGACGATGACCAACGGCTACCAGGCCGCGATCGTGCGGGCCCTCGGCCGGTTCGTCGAGCAGGGAGTGGTCTACAGGGGCAAAAAGCCGGTGCACTGGTGTCTGCACTGCCGCACCGCACTCGCCGAGGCGGAGGTGGAGTACGAAGACCACACCTCGCCGTCGATCTACGTCGAGTTTCCGTTGAGCGCCGAGAGCGCGTCGGCGCTGGCGGCGCACGCACCGGCGCTGGCCGGCCGGCCGGTCTCGGTGCTCATCTGGACGACCACGCCCTGGACGATCCCCTCGAACCTCGCGGTCGCGTTCCACCCCGACGTCGACTACGGCGTCTATGACATCGACGGCACGGCGGTCATCGTCGCGGCGCGTTTGGCCGAACAGGTCGCCGGTGCGGTCGGACGCAACTTCGGCGCACAGGTCGCCAGTCTGACGGGGCGCGACCTGGAGGGGCTGCAGTTCCGGCACCCGCTCTACGACCGGAGCTCGGTGGGCGTGCTGGCCGACTACGTGACCCTGGAGCAGGGGACCGGCGCGGTGCACACCGCGCCGGGGCACGGCGCCGACGACTACAACACCGGCGTGCGCTACGGGCTGGAGATCTATGCCCCGATCGGGCCGTCGGGCCGGTTCGACGACGACGTGGAGATTGTCGGGGGCGACAAGGTCTTCGACGCCAACCCGAAGGTGGAAGCGGCGCTGGCCGAGGCGGGCCGGCTGTGGCACAGCGAGCCACTCGACCACACCTACCCGCACTGCTGGCGGTGTCATCACCCGGTGATCTTCCTGGCCACGTGGCAGTGGTTCATCGCCATGGACACCAACGACCTGCGGCGCCGGGCGCTCGCGGCGATCACGCAGGTGGAGTGGTTCCCCGCCTGGGGCCAAGAGCGGATCCACAACATGCTGGCCAACCGGCCGGACTGGTGTATCTCGCGCCAGCGGTCGTGGGGAGTGCCGATTCCGGCGGTCTACTGCACGGGGTGCCGGGAGGCGGTGCTGACGACGGAGCTGACCGACCGCGCGGCCGCCGTGTTCGCCGAGCATGGCGCCGACGCCTGGTACGAGCGGGACATCACCGAATTCGTACCGCCGGACCTCCGCTGCCAGAAGTGCGGCGGCGCGGAGTTCGAGCGGGAGCGGGACATTCTCGACGTCTGGTTCGACTCGGGGTCGAGCCACGAGGGCGTGCTCGGCGTTCACCCCGAGCTGCGGTGGCCCTACTCGGTCTATCTGGAGGGCAGCGACCAGTATCGAGGCTGGTTCCACAGCTCGCTGCTGGTCGGGCTGGCCACCAGAAACGCGGCGCCCTATAGACAGGTCATCACCCACGGCTTCGTGGTGGACGAGTCGGGCCGCAAGATGTCGAAGTCGCTCGGCAACACCATCGAGCCGGAGGCGATCATCAAGCAGAGCGGCGCCGAGGTGCTGCGGCTCTGGGTCGCGATGGTCGACTACCAGGAAGAGGTGCGCATCGGGCCGGAAATTCTCGCGCGGGTCGTCGAAGCGTACCGGAAGATCCGTAACACGCTACGGATCCTGGTCGCGAACCTGTACGACTTCGACCCGGCGGCCGATGCGCTGCCGCTCGACCGACTGAATGAGGTGGACCGCTATGCGCTGGCCCGCTATGGCGAGGTGGCGAGCCGCGTGCTGCGCGCCTATGACCGATACGAGTTTCAGTCGGTCGTGCACACGTTGAACAACTACCTGACGGTGGACCTGAGCGCGTTCTACGTGGACATCTCGAAGGACCGGCTCTACACCTTCCGCCCTGGCTCCGATGACCGTCGGTCGGCGCAGACGGCGATGCACACGATCGTCGACGGCCTGACCCGGCTCATTGCGCCGATCCTGCCGATCACGGCGGACGAGCTCTGGCGCACCCTGCCGGGCGCCGAGGCCGACAGCGTGCACCTGGCCGACTTCCCGACAGGGATCGACACGCTGGTGGACCCAGAGCTGATCGACCGGTGGACCCGTCTGCTGAAACTGCGCGACGCGGTGAACGGCGAGATCGAGAAGCTGAGACAGGACAAGGTCGTCGGCACATCGCTCGAAGCGTCGGTCACCCTGACCGCCGACGGCGAGCTGGCGCGGCTGCTCGAGACGTATCGGGACCTGCTGCCGATGCTGTTCATCACCTCGACGGTGACACTGCAGACGTGCGCGCCGTCGGGTGACATCGGCGACGGGACGGTGTACCGCGAGCCGGCCGGCACGGTCCGTATCGAGGTACGCCGGGTCGACGCGGCCAAGTGCCCACGCTGCTGGCGCTGGGTGCGCCCCGCCGTAGCGGCCACCGACGACGCCGAGGCGGAGACGGAGGTCTGCGGCCGCTGCGCGGACGCGTTGTCCGAGACGGTCGCCCCGGTCGGCTGACCTGGCCCTCAGTATGACCATCGAATCCCAGACGGCGCCGGTCGTCACTCCGGCACCCGACATCGCCCCGGCCGCTGCCGGTTTCATGACCCGACGGGTCATGGGGACGATCAGTGTGGCGGTGTTGATCCTCGACCAGGTCAGTAAACTGCTGGTCCGGACGCAGATCGGGCTGAACGACAGCATCGAGATCGTGCCGGGGCTCCTCAATCTCGTGCACGTGCGGAACACCGGCGCCGCCTTCGGGTTCCTGAACGCGGTCGTCCTGGCCAACAAGCAGTTCCTGATGACGGCCGTCGCGCTGGTCGCCCTTACGGCGATCGGGCTCTACGCCTGGCGGGTCGGGTCGCAGGAGGCGCTGGCCCGCGCCGGGCTGGCACTGATTCTGGGCGGCGCCGTCGGCAACCTGATCGACCGTGCCGCGGCCGGCTATGTCCTCGACTTCGTCGACGTGTACTGGCGGAGTTATCACTTCTGGGCGTTCAACGTGGCCGATTCGGCGATCACGGTGGGCGCCTGTCTGCTGATCCTCGACATGTTGGTCGTGACCCGCGATGTATCCACTCCTGTTTGAGCTGGGTCCGCTCAGCATCTACAGCTACGGCCTGCTACTGGCGACCGCCTACATCGTCGGGCTGCAGTTCGCGCTGCGCCGCGCGGACCGCGCGGGCCTGAACGGCCCGCGCGTGATGGACCTGGGCATCTTCGTCATCATCAGCGCGCTGCTGGGCGCCAAGCTGATGCTGCTGGTGGTCGACTTCGACCAGTTCACCGCCGACCCCGCGCGGTTCTGGACCCTGCTGAAGTCGGGTGGCGTGTTCTACGGCGGGCTGCTGCTGGCGGTGCCGGTCGCCTGGTGGTACATCCGCCGGCACAAGCTGCCGCTCTGGACCACCTGCGATCTGTTCGCCCCCGGCATCGCGCTGGGCCACGCCATCGGCCGCCTGGGCTGTCTGATGGCCGGCTGCTGCTACGGTCGGGCGACCGACGTGCCGTGGGGCATCACCTTCACCAACACGCTGGCGGCCATCAACGTCGGCACCCCGCTCGAGATCGCGCTCCATCCGACCCAGATCTACGAGGCGGTTGCCGAGTTGATCGTCCTTGCGATCCTGCTCGCCGGCGAGCGCCGGTGGCGCCTGTTTCCCGGCCGGACCTTCTGGACCTACCTGCTGCTCTACCCGACCGCCCGCTTCATGATCGAGTTCTACCGCGGTGACCCACGCGGGATGGTCTTCGGCACACTTCCGACCTCGCAGTTCGTTTCGGTCTTGATCGTGCCCGTCAGCATCGTCATGCTTGTGTTGCTGAGCCGACGAAGTCACGGCGACGACACGTCTGCGAAGCGCCAGCAGAAACGAGCCACGTAGAAGGTTGACCATGAGAACCTTGCAACGCGCGGCCCTACGCGACGAATTCGTGGAGCGGGCCGCAACACACGCTATGGAGCGGGCCGGCTGGGGCCAGGTCGGACGTCTACGCCAGGCGTGGGCACAAGCTCAGCAGGTGCGCGACGAGGCCGACAGAGTCGAGCAGGACGGGTGGCCGCAACGTACCAAGCTTCTGTGTCGGCTCCTCTCCGGTCGCGATGCCTCCTGATGAGGCGAGAGAGCGACTCGAGGTCACAGACGAGCACGACGGCGCGCGGCTGGACCATTGCATCACGGCGGTGCTGCCCGAGCGCTCGCGCTCACAGATCCAGCGTCTGATCCGCGACGGCCACGTCCGCCTGAACCAGAAGCTGGTCCGGGCAAGCCACGCCGTGCACACCGGCGACGTCATCGACCTGGAGATTCCGGCGCCGGTGCCCTCCACCCCGGTCCCCGAGGCGCTCCCGATCTCGATCGTCCACGACGACCCCGACCTGGTGGTCGTCGACAAGCCGGCTGGCATGGTCGTCCACCCGGCCGTCGGTCACGCCGACGGCACCCTGGTCAACGCGCTGCTGCACCACGTCACGGGCCTCAGCGGCATTGGCGGAGAGCAGCGCCCCGGCATCGTCCACCGCCTCGACCGCGGCACATCAGGCGTGATGGTCGTCGCCAAGCACGACGCTGCCCACGCCGAGCTCTCCCGCCAGTTCGCCGACCGGGAGGTCGAGAAGGAGTACGTGGCGCTGGTCTGGGGTCTGCTCCACACCGGCCGCCGGATCGACGCCCCACTCGGCCGCGACCCGGTGAACCGCCAGAAGATGTCCACCCGCGCGCGCCGCGCCCGGTCGGCCGTCACACGAGTGACCGGCACCGAGCGTCTTCGCGGTCTGACACTCGCGAAGCTCACCATCGCCACCGGTCGTCAGCACCAGATCCGCGTCCACCTGAACAGTATCGGCCACCCGGTCGTTGGCGACGCCGTGTATGGCGGTGTCCGCCGCCATCTCGCGGCTGACCATCGCGTGCTCGCCACGCTGGACCGCCCGTTCCTTCACGCCTACCGAATCGCCTTCACGCACCCTCGCGACGGCCGGAGAGTCGAGTTCACCGCCCCGCTGCCAGACGACCTCCAGACGATCGTCGACGCGCTTCGAGAACGGCGTGACCGCTGAACACAATGGCGCAGCCCGCTCCCCACCTCAGTGAAGGCTCCAGCGGTGCACGGGACAATGCACAGGAGGGTGCCGGTCGGTGCCGTCCCGGACTGCGTGTGCCGAATGTCGATGATGGTTACAGGAGAATGGTCGAGAGGAACATGCCCTGTCTCCAGGAGCCGAAGGACGTCTGTGGCGCTCGGGTCACCCAACACGTCGACCCCGATGGACGGCCGATCTCCGTCGGCGAGGACAGGCAGGGCAGCTAGACTCCTTCAACGACGTGTCTCGTGACAAGTGAGTCAAATTGTGATCGGGTATTTTTCGCTGACACCCCGGCAGCGTCCGTGTCAGGAGTCTCGCCCCCGCGGATCGGGGCTGTGAGAAGAGCTCGGCTCGCGAGGCGGAGCCATCCGGGTCGGGACGGTCTGAAGCGGAGCCTCGCTAGAGCAAGCCGATGACGCTGACATGCGCCGTCGAGCCTTCGGGCGGGCTGTTCACCGCGGCGCACGTTCCGTGGCCTTCACCTCCGCCCTCGCTCCCAGAGGGGGAGACGGCATCACGGGAGTGGCGTCAACGCTGCTTCGATGGTCGCGACGTGGATGTCGACCGTGTCGACGAGCTCGCGGGCGTAGCCGCCGGCCGGAAGGATGACGACCGGGCAACCCGCGGCGCGTACGGTGCGCAGCACCAGGCGGTCTCGTTCCCACAGCCCGTGCTTGGTCAGCTCGAGGTTCCCCAGCTGGTCGTCCTCGAACGGGTCGGCGCCGGCGAGATAGACCATCAGGTCCGGATCGTGCGCGGCGATCTGTGGCAGCGCGGCCGCCAGCTTCTCCAGATACGTCGCGTCGTCAGTGCCGGCTGCGAGGCCGATGTCGAGAGAGCCTCTCGGTTTGAACACCGGGTAGTTGTGCTGCTCGTGCATCGAGAAGGTGAACACCGACGGGTCGCGGCCGTAGATCATCGCGGTGCCGTTGCCGTGATGCACATCCAGGTCGACCACGGCGGCGCGTGAGACCGCCCCTTCCCGCCGGAGCACCTCGATCGCGACTGCGATATCGTTGAACAGACAGAACCCTTCGCCGTGGTTCGCGAAGGCGTGGTGGAACCCACCTCCGATGTGGGCGGCGATGCCGTCGGCCAGCGCCAGACGGGCGGCGGTCAGAGTACCGCCGGTCATCAACCGGAAGCCCTCGACCATCGGCTCGTTCAGCGGCAGCTGGAGCTCGACGATCTCTTCCGACGACAGGGAGAGCGTGCGGACCTTCTCGAGATACTCGCCCGTATGCACCTCGGCGAGCTGGTCCCACGAGATCAGCTCTGGCTCGACGACGCCCTGCAGCGCTGGATCACGCGTCGCCAGCAGCCGGTCGTGGACGCGCTGGTACTTCTCGGTCTTGAACACGTGCGGCCCGATGTCGATCGCGTAGCGGGCCGAGTAGACGACCGTCACGCCGCTACTGGACGGTGCCGCGCACCTCCGGCTCTTCGACCGGAGCATTCGCCACCTCGGTGGCGGAACTCGACGAGGCGGGCTGCAGCGCCAACGTCAGCACCTCTTCGATCCTCGAGATGAAATGGATCGTCATGTCGCGCCGGAGGTCCGGGCTCAGGTCCTCGTTGACGTTCTTCTCGTTCTGCCTCGGCATGATGACCTCGAAGACCCCGTGTCGGCGGGCGGCCAGCACCTTTTCCTTGATACCGCCGACCGGCAGCACGTAACCCGAGAGGGTAATTTCCCCGGTCATCGCCACGTCGCCGCGGACTGGGCGGCCGGTCAACTCCGACACCAGCGCCGTCACCATCGTGACGCCGGCCGACGGGCCGTCCTTCGGGATGGCACCCGACGGCACGTGCAGGTGAATCTCGGAGCTCTGATAGAAATCCGAGGCGACGCCGTACGCATCGGTCTGGCCCCGAAACCACGACAGGGCGGCGCGCGCCGACTCCTTCATCACATCGCCCAGATGTCCCGTCAGCGTCAGCGACCCACTGCCGGGCATCCGCGACGCCTCGACGAACAGCACCTCGCCGCCCGCCGGCGTCCAGGCCAGCCCCAACGCGACACCCGGATTCTTCGTCCGCTCGGCCACTTCCTCGTCCTCGAAGCGTGGCGCCCCGAGCATCTCGGTCACCACGTCCGGCACGATCTCCACCGGGTCGACCGTCCCTTCGGCATGCCGCCGCGCCACCTTGCGGCAGAGCGCGCCGATCTCCCGCTCGAGGTTCCGCACCCCCGCCTCGCGGGTGTAGCCGCGGATGACCGCGCGCAGCGCGTCATCGGTGAACGAGAGCTGCTCCGGCGTCAGGCCGTGGTTCTCGACCTGACGATCCACCAGGTGCTCGGTGGCAATCAGCAACTTCTCTTCCTCGGTGTAGCCCGGCAGCTCGAGCACCTCCATGCGGTCTCGAAGCGCCGGCGCTACCGGGTCGAGCACGTTCGCCGTGGTGATGAACAGCACCTCGGAGAGGTCGAACGGCACGTCCAGGTAGTGGTCGCGAAACGTGTTGTTCTGTTCGGGGTCGAGCACCTCGAGCAACGCCGACGACGGGTCGCCGCGAAAGTCCGAGCCCAGCTTGTCGATCTCGTCGAGAATGAACACCGGGTTCTTCGACTCGGCACGCCGCAACCCTTGCATGATCTGTCCAGGCAGCGCCCCAATGTAGGTACGCCGGTGCCCGCGGATCTCCGCCTCGTCGCGCATACCGCCCAGCGACACCCGGACGAACTTACGGTCGAGCGACCGCGCGATCGACTTCGCCAGCGACGTTTTCCCGACTCCCGGCGGACCGACGAAACAGAGAATCGGCCCTTTGTGGTTCGGGTTCAGCTTGCGCACCGCCAGATACTCGAGAATCCGGTCCTTCGCCTTTGCCAGATCGGTGTGGTCGGCGTCGAGCACCTCCTTGGTATGCCCCAAGTCGATCACCTCGTCGGTGCGGACGTTCCAAGGCAGGACCACCAGCCAGTCGAGATACGTGCGTGACACCGTGTACTCGGCGGCCGCCACCGGCATCCGCGACAATCGGTCGAGCTCGCGCAACGCCTCCTTCTCGACCAACTCCGGCATGCCGACCGCTTCGATCTTCTCCCTGAGCTCCTCCATCTCCCTGGTCTGGTCGCCCCCTTCGCCCAGCTCCTTCTGGATCGCCTTGAGCTGCTCGCGCAGCAGATACTCGCGCTGGCTCTTGCCGACCTCGGACTGCACCTCTGACTGGATCTTCGAGCCCAGTTCCAGCACCTCCAGCTCCTTGATCAACGTGCGGTTCAGGTGCTCCATCCGCTCTCGCACGTCGAGCGTCCCGAGCACCTCCTGCTTGGTCGCCGTCGGGATGGTCGTCAGGCTCGACGCGATGAAGTCGGTCAGCTTACTCGAGTCGCTGATGCTCCCGGCCAGCGCCTGCAAGTCGTCCGACAGCAGCGGCGACAACGAGACTACTTGCTGGAAGTTATTCTTGATGTTGCGCTGCAGCGCGTCGATCTCGAGTCGGTCCTCCTCGCGAATCCCTTCCTCAGCGTGACGAACCCGCGCCCGGATATACGGCTTGGTCTCGATCACCTCGTCGAGATGCAAACGCGCTTGGCCCTGCACAATGAGACGCAGGGTGCCGTCCGGCAGCTTGAACATCTTGTGGATGTGCGTTGCCGTGCCGACAGGATACAGATCCTCCTGCGTCGGCTCCTCGGTACCCGGCTCGAGCTGGGTGAACACTCCGACGACCCGGCTATCGGCGATCGCCTCCTCGATTAACCGGACGGAGCTCTGGCGGGCCACCGCCAGCGGCATGAAGGAATTCGGAAACAAGACGGTATCGCGCAGCGGCAACACCGGCAGCTCGGGTGGGATCGAGATCGGCCGCTCCCCACCCGAGACCTCCTCGTCGGGGAGCTCGTGCTCATCGCTCATCGTGCGACTCTCCTTCTAGCGACGCTCCGCCTGACACCGCGTGGCTCCGCCGCGCGAGGCTGCAGTTTCACAGCCCCGCTACGCGGGGACTAGCGCGCTGTACCGGCCCAAATCGAGAAACGATACCTACTCATGCTGACGGGTCGAGCGCGACCAGCGACGCTCCGTCTAAAATTGTGTGGCTCCGCCTCGCGAGGCTGCATGTCACACAGCCCCGCTACGCGGGGCTAGCCGCTCCGTGCCGACACAGTCGAACACGATTCGTACTCATCGCGACAGCTCGCGTACAGCTAGCGACAGTGTGTGGCCGGCC
>SMUZ01032456.1_pt1 | contig 14304 bp, 19 predicted proteins | sample 2456421 | NCBI WGS metagenome assembly SMUZ01 (sample SAMN11095932, study PRJNA526329) | marine sediment metagenome | biome: Marine sediment; feature: Surficial sediment; material: Deep marine sediment; isolation source: Hadal surficial sediment | place: Pacific Ocean | collected 2014-11 | depth... | reverse complement strand
AGTAAATTCTGATCTGCATGATTCTTCAAAGAGAACTAAACATCTGGGCTTTTCATCAAAGGATCCCACTCCATTATACTATCATCTTTGATAAATAAATGGGGGTATAGGTCAAACTAATCTAAATAAACCGGTCTCATTGTACCAAAAACATGAAAAAAGTTTTCATTAATGGTTATGGGTCAATAGGTAGTAGAATTACTGCATTTCTAAAAGATGATCCTGAAATCTCAGTGATAGGGGTGGGTAAATATTCTCCAGATGAAAAAGTAAATTTGGCAATTTCTAGAGGATTAAATGTGTATGTGCCCAAAAAGAAGACTGATGATTTTAAGGGCTTAAAAATTTCAGGCACTATAGAGTCTGCTCTTGATAACTGTGATTTGGTAATTGACGCATCTCCAGGTGGACAGGGATATTCTAACAAGAAGAATCTTTACAGCCCAAAAAACATAATGGCAATTTATCAAGGCGGTGAAACAGCTACAGGCAATTATGCCGTATCAGATTTGTTGTTTAATTCTCGTGTAAACTATGATCTTGCCATCGGTAAACGACATGTTATGCAGGGAAGCTGTAATGTTACTGGAATGGGAAAAATTCTTGAACCACTTAGGAACAAATTTGGTGATCAATTAATTCGATTTGATGTCACTTTGGTGAGAAGATGGGCGGACATTGAGCAAAAAGAAAAAAAAGTTATAGACACTATAGAAATGACAGAGAAACCTCATCAGGGAGACGATGTAAAAATTTACTTTGGAAAAGATGCCCCATTATTTGTCAGGGCCATCAAGGTGCCTACCAGGCAGATGCACCTACATATTATGGATATTCGATTTAAAAATACAGCCCCAAAACCTTCTGAAATTCACGATGTTTTTGCCAATGAGTTTGGTGTGGCAGTTTTGTGGAATGCCATGGGAACAAAAGATGTAAGAGACTATGCTACTGTCATGGGATTTAACTTTACAGATACAAACATGATTCACATTCATGCAAATATGACAGAATCCATTGGAGATACCATTCAGATGATGTACTCTGATGACCAGACAGGAATTGTGATTCCAGAAAACCATATGTTAATGCAATCAATGTTATTTGGTAAATCCTACAAAGAAGCATTTTCTCACACAGAATCTATCTTTCACATGGCAGAAAAAAAGAAAAAACTTGAAGAACATTTTGCTAAAAATGATTAGGCTTTTATTTTCTCTATTCTAATTTTTTGAGGCACATTTTTCAGGACTTTCTCTACAACTATTCTAAGATCATCAATTTCAATTTTATCTCCAGCTTGCGGTATGTCCTGTAGCTTTTCATGTAGTAATCCATTTAGTGAGGCATAATCATCACCCTCTGGAACACTGGTTTTAAAAATTTCATTGATTTTATCAATCTCAATATCGCCATTTGTTATGATGGTATCTTTATCAATTCTTTCGTACTCTATTGGTTTTACAATGTCACTTTCATCCTCTATTTCTCCTACTATCTCTTCTATCAAGTCCTCCAAAGTTACCAGGCCTTCTACTCCCCCATGTTCATCAACTACAATGGCCATGTGCGTCTTTCTTCCTTTCATTTCCTTTAGTAACGCACTTACCCTTTTTTCTTGAGATGCAAAGACTGGTTTTCTTGCCATTTGTTCCATGCTTTTCATTTTATTGTCATTCTCTAGTTCTTTTAGAACATCCCTTACATGAACAAATCCAACTATGTCGTCTTTATTCTCTCCATAGATTGGAATTCTAGAAAATCCGTTTTGATTTATTTGAGGTAATGCCTCAAAAAGTAGGGTTTTCGAATTTAGAGTAAACATTTTTGTTCTAGGAGTCATAACAGAACGGATTACGGTATCATCAAATTTTAGCGCGCCATGAACTAGCTCCATTTCATCCTTTTCTAATGCTTTTTCTGCCAGACCTAGATCAATCACTCCTTTAATCTCTTCTTCTGTAATAGGTGGGGGAAGATAGCTACTTCCAGTAATTTTTACTACTCCGTTTGTAATGATTTCAAAAAATTTTACAACTGGATAAAATACATAACTAAATCCTAAAAGTATTGGAGCGAATCTTAATGCAATCTTTGCAGAATTTGCATTACAGTATGTTTTAGGAGTAATTTCCCCAAACACCAGAATCAAAAATGTCATAACACCAATAGCAATGCCTAATCCATTATTTGGGAAAAATTGAATGGCTACACTTGTAGCTAATGCAGAAGCACCTACATTTGCCAAATTATTTCCAAGGTTAACGCTTGACATCATCCAGCTTGGATTAGTTTTTAGTTTGTGTAATGCCTTTGAGCCTTTTTTTCCATCTTTTAGTAATTGAACTACCTTGGATTTGGTTACTCCCACCAGTGCAACTTCTAAACCACTAAAAAATCCTGATAATGCTATAAGGACAGCTAAAATTACTGCCGAAATCCATAGTTCTACCATAATCTCCTCCAAAAAATCTTGTTAGAATAACAATATTGGTTACTCATTTTATTTTTTATACACCATCTCTTGGCTGGTATATTTTAGTAAAACGTATTATTAAGGCTTAAGATGTTAAAACCCACCTCTTTGATTGTAACATGTTGATTCGAGGCTATATTTTTGGAGGTATGGCAAATCTATTTTTTGGATTATTATGATAGTCAACAGGTAGCATTGCATCTTTTTGCCGTCCGGTTAAAATTCCTACTACTACATCATCCTTTTTGATGATTTCCTCCTCTAGCAATTTTTTAATTCCAACCACCGTGGCACCAGAAGCCATTTCACAGTCAAACCCATTTAGACCTACAACTGACATTCCATCTAACATTTCTGCATCTGAAACAGTAGTGACAACACCATTAGTAAAGTCAAGTGCTCTCAATCCTTTTAAAATATTTACAGGCCGTCCAATCTGAATTGCTGTTGCCTTTGTTTTTGGTCTTATGCCTTCTTTATCTAAATGATTATAATATTCTGTAATAAGATCAGTATTTGGTCTCCCCTTATTCCAACGTAATTCTTCTTCCTGAAATCTACCATTGTACAAATCCGATAATGTACATGCACCTTCAGAATTAATCACTGCGATTCTAGGAATTTTTTTTATCCATCCCCACTCATATAATTCCATTAGTGCTTTTCCACAACTTGATGTATTTCCTAAAGCACCTCCGGGATAAACAATCCAATCAGGTGTTTCCCATTTCAAGTATTCTAATGCTCTGTATGGAATTGTTTTTTGACCTTCTATTCTAAAAGGATTAATCGAATTGACGGTATACCCATTATGCATTTTTGCGTCTTCTAGTGATTGTTTTAACGCATCGTCAAAATTTCCGTCGATTTCAACAATTTGTGTTCCAAATTGATACGCTTGACTAAGTTTGCCAGGCGCAATCTGACCAGCTGGAATGTATACATCGCATCGAATTCCTTCATTTGCTGCAAACATACCTGCTGAAGCTGATGTATTCCCCGTCGATGCACAAACAATTTTTTTTGCCCCGACCATTTTTGCATGAGTGAAAGCGCTTGCCATACCGTTATCTTTGAATGACCCGCTTGGATTGTATCCTTCTGGCTGTAACCATAAATTATTACTTGCGATTCCAATAAATGAAGAGACCTTACTCATGTGATATGGTTTTGATTGTCTTCCTTCTGCCCCATCTAGAGAAACTAGAAACTTTGAGCATTCATCTATATTTTCAGTGTCAATTTCACAGAAATTTAATAATTCTCTAAACCTCCAGACTCCACTTTCATTAAAAATAATATCCTCATCCATCCTGCCTCTATGTGCAAAAATCTCCTTCAAGCTCTCATGTGGTTTATTCTTGTACTTTACATCTAGAAGATGACCTTTTTTGCATTGCACATTAGTGCTTTTAATTGGATATTCTAAACCACATTGAGGATCAATGCATTTTAGATATGCGTCGCCTTGCATTGTCAGTCTGAAGTAACAATGATAATTTAATCTAAAGGTTTTAGCTTTCATTAGAAGTTTAGTTGGAATTTATTTGTTAAATTTTCTAAATAATCAAGAGTATCTTATATGACATCATCAACTTTGAATGAAAAATATTTTGGGGTTTCAATTGTAATCATAGTCAAACATTCATGCTTTTCATAAACACTGATAATAATTACACTACAAAATCACCCCTGAGTCATGGTTCCACATAAAGAGAAAAAGGTCCTAATTATTTTAAAAACAGTTACAGTTATTCTCAGAACTAAAAGAATGGCGTGTAATCATATCGTTACTCTTTAGGAAGAGAAACAATTAGTATGTTATCCCCTCTAAGAATTATCTTATCCAGATTCTTTGGTTTTTCTTCAGTAATCTCTTCAACTTCTGTCAGTAGTAAATTCATGTGCGGATCAAATGTTTGTAGTTTTCATCTAATGGTTGTATGATTTCTTAGTCTGATTAATACAACCTTATTTACACATGCGCTTAGAATTTGGTTTATTTCCGAGGACATTAATTCACCTGAAAACTTTATGTTGACTCTTCAGTCTTACTAAAATCATTTTGCTCGTCATTGTCTTGTTGAGGAAGAGATTCCCAATATTCTAATTTCCATACTCCTTCCTTTTCTTTTGTCACTGTAATTCAGTCTGTACCTTAATTGTATATACAACTTTAGATGTATGTTTGCCTTTGAGACAGAAATTACAAATAGATACGACTGCTTAACCACTCTCTTGCAGTTATGCTTTGCATACATCGCCCAATATAGTTAATTTCTCATAAAACATCTCATCTACCTTTGTAATCTTTTGAGCCGTCAATTGTCATCCAACATTTGTAAACAGTATTACCTATTGTTGATTGTGAGTACTGAGAACATAATTATTTGATGAATTATAATATTGCTAGCAACTTTAGTCCTTTGCACCTGTTTCTAATGGTCACCTCCGTTACACCGGAAGCTAAAGCAACTTGTTTTTGTGAAATTTTTTCACCCGTCTTAAGACTTGCAAGATACAGGGATGATGCTGCCAAGCCCATAGGATCTTTTCCAGCTAAACTCTGAGATTCTTCAGCTTTTTTGAGAATTTTTATTGCATGGCGTTTAGTTTTTTCGGACATACCTGCTCGACTTGCAATTCGTGCAATACACTGAACTGAATCCACTACAGGCATCTTCATGTCTAATTCTCTTAGTAACATTCTATAAGACACAGCAACATCTCTTCTTCTAATATTGATTTCGCTTGAGACTTCCTTTATTGTTCGTGGAGTGCCAGATTCACGGCATGCGGCATAAAGGGCTGCAGCTATTAATGCCGAAATTGATCTTCCTCTAATAAGTTTTTTTTCCAGAGCCTTTCTGTAAATGTAAGCTGCCTTTTCAGCTATTGCATCTGACAAGGATAGCTTCTCGTTCATTTTGAGGAGTTCGCTTAGTGCTTTTTGGAGATTTCTATCAACAGAACTGTTGACATTACTTCGATTATCCCAAATCCTTAATCGCTTGATGGAAGATTTCATGGATGCGGATAATGGATTTCCCGCAGAATCTTTGTTAATTGGATTTATTATGCTGCTTAGACCACGATCATGTCTTGTTAATGATGTTTTATCACCAGTTCAAGATTTGTTAGCGTTGTTATCTGAGAATGTTCTTTCTGGTCCTTGATTGTCTACTCTCTCAGTAATTACAAAACCACATTTGGCACAAAACATCTCTGCTGTATTTGAATCAGTAATGATTTCTTTATTGTTGCACCTAGGGCATATTTCTTCATTTGTAAGCTTTTGAATAATCATATCGCTAAGGATTTACCAATTGTAGTTTCGAATAAATAAATCATGCAAACTGGTCTATTCTTTGAATTTAATAACGAATTAATCATATATCATTAAGCCTTTTTCTTCTAGTAACGAATGTAGTTGATTTACAGAACGATATACGTCTTTTTCTGTCTTACCGCCTGTGCAGACTAGTTTTCCTGATGCAAAAATCAGAATTACAACTTTAGGATCAAGCATTCTATGAATTACTCCTGGAAATTGTTCAGGCTCATACATACTTCGAGGTAATGTACGTGCTACTTTTTCAATACTTACTCTTCCTCCCAAATTAATTGAGGATACAATATTTTGTATAGTGACTACCGCGTTCTTTTTGATTTTAATTCCTTCTTTTCTTAATTTATTAACTACGATGTTTACTGCTTTTACAGCTATTTCCTCAGACCTTGAACCTGTACATACCATCTTTCCGGTACTGAAAAGAAGGGTTGCAGTTTTGGGATTTCTGAGACGAAACACTGCACCAGGAAAAACATCTGGATGATATTCGACATCAGGAAATTTTTCTTGAATTTTATTTAGATCTAGTTTTTGATCTATTGTAGCTGAGGCCACTACATTTACAATTTCGATTATAGGTGTAGTGAATGTCACATAAAATTATGTATTTAAACCACATTTAAAGCGATTTAGTTAGATTCATGGTATTGGAGTGACAGCATGTGAAAAGCACGATTTTATCAGTGTTTATGAAAGGTTGGAATGTTTGATTGTGATTAAAATTGTTTTAAAAAATAGTTTTTCTGTAGTTATTTTCTAATTTCTATTATGATATTCTCATCAGTCCATTTGATTTGTTCTAAATCATCAAAGTTATTCTTGATGTTTTGTTGAAATGTCAACAGAGATTCTTGGAATGAGTCTTTACCGTACAAAGCAAATGTAGAATAGTGATTATTTTCTGCTTGAGTGACTAGTCTGCTTAGACTAGATATCCTGTGATATCCAAAAACTCGGGTAGAATGAATCCTCATGTCTGCCTCTTGGATGTACTGTTTTAATTCATCTAATTCATACAACCGAGTCTCAATCTGTGCAAATAACGGAAAGTGTTCCCCCCAGATACTTCTATAATTCTGATTTCGCAGTCTGGTATAGATAAAGAGGCGTCCATCACCGTTGAGAGATCTTACTGATTCAGACAAAAATTTAGGAACATCAAAATGGTGTATTGCATTAAAGGTTACAATGCAATCCATAGAATCACTATCTAGCGGCATTCTATTGGCATCACCCTGTCTTGTACAAAAGTTTGTAATGTTTTGTTCTGTAAGATAATCCTTTAACGATGCTAGCATATTTTCATTGTCATCTATACAATGCAAATAGCATTTATCTCCAAATTGTCTAAGAAACTCTAGTGAATATCTACCATCGCCACAACCAATATCTGCCATATTTATTTTAGATTTTCCTTTTATCTGGTTATTTATGTGCAAGACGGGTTCTATGTCAAGTGTTCTTACGCTTCGATATTTTGAGGCAATAAACGAAAAGTGATTATTCATGTTTTGTTTGTTGATAGTAATTTCATTTTCTGTGTTTAACATACTAAAAATTAATTTAGGCCCTTAATACCTGTTTTCATGATACTTTCAATAAATATAATACATCAAGAAATATCAAATTAACATGGAAATTCTTAATGATAAGTTTCGTGTTTGGCTTGATAGTGCTAAGTTTGTAAAAGCAATTCCTGGAGTTTTTGTATTGTATAATAGAAATAAAGAGATCATATACATTGGAGAAAGTAAAAATCTTCAACAAACATTTACAAAATATGTAGACAATAATTTTGAGAATGATTCCGGTAAACAAAAAACTCAAAGTTATCAGCGAGAGTTTGTTGAAGATCCAAAAGAGAGAAAAAGAATACTTTTAGAGGATTTTAAAAAAGAGCATGGGAAATTACCCTCCTGTAACCACGAATAATTGGTTTTACAAATCATGTCCTACTGATTAACTCAGGAAAACTATGTCTTGATACCTCACGGAGAATGTTTGAAAGTTTTCACATTATTCTTCAATTCCCATACTTCCAAAAAAATAATTTAAAGTTACGAGTAGTTTTTTGATACATTTTGATTATATTTTTTACCCAAACTTATTAGATTAGAAAACAATTATCCAAAATCAAAGATGGGTTCAAATGATGATTATGTGAAAAAAGTATTAAAACAGATTTTAGACTCACATAATATCTTACAAAACTTAAAAGACCAATCAGGTGATCTTGATATTCTTAAGAAAGAACTACTGAAAATTAATGGATTTTTTCGTGTACTTGTTAAAAAATTAGGAACAGAAAACTTTCAATCTCGTGATCTTCTAGAATTAAAATCAAAAACCAAAAATTATTTGGAAAATTATTACTTTGTACAAGAGATAGATACAATGTCAGCATTATATTCAAATGATCCCAACAGAATAAAAAACATGAGATTTAAAATTATTGAAGCATTTGAAGATAAGAAACTAATTGATAAAATAGAAGAATTAGTAGAAAAATTATAGCAAATGCCTAGAAAAGAAAAAAAATGCATATTGTGTGGATGTAAAGAACATCGATTAATTGGATGTAGGAAACATTTTACAAAAAATTGTAGATGTTACAAGCCAGAATAAAATTTGTTTGAATTTAACTATTTTTATTTAGGGCCTGATCTTTCATGGAAATTTAAACAACATTTGCATTCTTTTTTAATACATTCTTCTTCGGTATAATGACCACATATTCCACATTCGCAACTTTTAGTCATTTCATAATATTAACTTTATTTGCAATAAAAGTAATACCGCAATTTTTTATGATTTTCAGGTCAAATGCTTCTATTTTGATTTCTTTCTAGTGCCTTTCTTTGGTTTGGCATCTAATTCCTTTTCTATCTCTTTTGCTTTATTGTCTACTGCCTGAATTATTTCTTGAATTAGTCCATCCAAGTCGCTGTCTTCGGCTTTAGGTTCGACCGTATCTGCAATCTCGTTAATAGTACTTGAAATTTCAGCACTTACGTCCTCAAAACTCTCAGGATCCTCATATGCTGCATTATAGAGATTTTTTAGATTATTTACATTCCCAATTACCTGCTCTGTTATGATAATTCTGTATTCTGTTCCGTTGACATCTACTTGTTTTGAACTCATAATTCTGAATTCAAATTATGCTGCTTAAATGTTTTTAGTTGAATTGGAACTACTTTAGATGTTTATTCTTGATGAATTAAAAAACGATATAATCTAGTGAATGTGCATCGCTTATCAATCGGGTATGAAATGCAGCTACTACGTACCCATTTTTGATATCATTCGTTTCAATCCATCTATTGGTGGAGGAGTAATGTCTTTTTTCTGCAAGTTCTCGTTCTATTGCTTCGATATCGAACTCTGCCTCTTCTACCTCTTCGGTTTTAAGGTGTTTGATGGTGATTAAAATTTTATTAATTTTTACACGATCTCCAAATTTCCATAAAGATGGATTTCTTTCATCAGATACCTCTAATACTTTAATTTTCATTTGTTTATTTCCAGTAGAATCATAACTTATCAAAATTCGTTCATCTGTAAATTCTTCAAAACTTATTCGAGAGTTTACACTATCTGCTTCCTCAGACACCAAATCCATCATAGATTCAATCTTGGGCGGTTCCGATTCTAATGATTTTTTATCTTCGGACATGCTAGATATCGCTTAATTATCATTAAAAAATGATCTGATACAAATTTTAAAAATTAGGCAGTATTTCTAAATTTTGTTTTAAATGGCATGTTGTAATCCTCTAACTTGATCTCTTTTCTTTCTCCATTAATTTGTGCAAACATTTTTCCCTCGTAGGTGCAGGCACAGTTTGTAATCTGAATAGCTGTGTCCCATACCTTGTAGAACTCTCGTAATTCTCTGCTTTCATAAGTTCCCAAACCTATTCTTTTTTTTGAAAGAAATTTGAAGGCTAAAATTACCATTCTTTTCTGGTAAATATCAAACGTATCAATCCATTTTTTGCATCTTTCAATCTGATCTGCTGGAACCGGAAGTAGATTTGTAGTTCCTGATTTAGCTTCAATTGAAAAAATTGTACTTTCTTGTGTATTTACGGCTAAAACATCAGGAAGTGCAGTGCTTGGAGAGCCCAGTCTAAACGCATTCCAATTTTTGGCGGAATTAAATCGTTTAACAATTGTGTCTTCCCAATGATATCCTCGTTGTCTTCGTGTGTGAGCTGCTCTTCTATGATTATCTGATTTCTTTTTTTCTTTATTTTTTAAAAATGATAAAGTTCTATGTTCGGGTTTCATGAAATTCCTTGACCTATCATGGATATAGAAAAGTGGGTAATAATGACATAACCTTTTGCTAAAGTTAGTAAAACGTTATGTAGGCAATAACATTTTTTACTAATCTAAAACCTTCATTTTGAAAAAATAATTATCATTGACAATTCCACAATCAATGATGACTACTTTCTTACCAATTTTAGGGCTTCCAGAAGTAATTTCTCCAATAAGTTTTATTGAATTTTCAATTACTGCAACACAAAAGTAGGATTCTTCATGTTTTGAAAATTCAATAATTTTTCCTGTACGGGAACACTTCCTCCATGAATTTCTACCTAAACACTCATTACAAAATTCTGATGAAGGCCATACGATTTTTTTACAATGATTACATTCTGATATTAGAAAATTACCATTTCTTAATTCTGATTCAAAATTCATTTTTCTAAAACTAGTACCGTTGATGAAGTCGCAGCAGCAGACATGTTGTGAACCAGCCCAACATTTGCATTATCAACTTGTCTTTTGCCTGCATTAGATTGGAGTTGCTGTGTGATTTCTATTGTCTGTGCTATTCCAGTTGCACCTAATGGATGTCCTGAACCAATCAGCCCCCCACGCGGATTGATTTTTGAATTTTCTGTAAGGTATGCCTCTTTAATCATCTTAATACCTTCTCCTTCCTTGACTAAACCTATAGAATCTAAGGCCATAGGCTCACAAACAGAAAAAGCATCATGTACCTCAATTACATCAATATTGTTTGGCGTATGGTTTGACATTTGAAATGCATGTAAAGCAGCTAGTTTTGTAGATTCCATCTTGTCAAATGTAGAATTTTTTGTAAAACTTGCAGATGTTGTTTTTTGGCCAATACCTGTGATCCAAACCGGATTATCTGTAAATGTTTTACAAATATTTTCAGACGCTAATAAAATTGATGCACCTCCGGTACACGGTCTAGAACAATCAAGCAATCTTAAATCATCTGTTAATTTTTTAGAGTTTAATACATCCTCAATAGATACTGCTTTTTGTGAAAATGCATAAGGATTTTTAATAGATTGTCTGTGATTTTTTACAGACACTAAAGCGAGATCTTCATCAGTAAGTGAATGTTTTCTTTTGTATGATTTTGAAAATATCGATGCCCAAAAAATAGGATGTTTGAATTCGCCTCTCAAATTATCCCATTCTAATATATTTCCTGGACTGTCGTACCTTTCGGCACCAGAAATCAAAACTAATTCTGCCAATCCCGAAACAATATAAGAATATGCTGCAACGATTGAATTTGTTCCTGAATTGCATAAACTTTCAATCGTATGTGCTATTTTTGGTTTGATACCAATCATTTCAGATAAAATTGCAGAAAGATATTTTGAATTGTTATTTGTAGAAACTAAGACTGCATCAATATCTTTTTGGCTTAAATTAGAAGTAGAATCAAACAAATTCTTTGTTGCATTTTGCAAAACAGACTCAATTTTGAAATTATCCTTGGAAAATTTTGTTTGCCCATATCCAACAATAGCAACTTTAGGCATTATTTTTCCTCAAAAAATGTATTTGAAAATAATTTAAATGAATCATTCACGTCTCCTATTGGATTAAATTGAATAATGGGAAGATTCATACCTGTTTCTTTAAATTTTTGCAGCTGTTTGATACATGTTTCAGGATCTCCAGATATAGTAAGAGAATCTAACATTTTTTCCGTAACCAGTTCGTAATTTGAGTCAAACCCAGATTTTTTAAATTCATCAAAAATATTTCTTGTTTCCTTTTCAAATCCATTTTTAGCTAAAAACTCTCTGTAAATTTTTCCTACAGATACATAAAACGCCAAGGTTTTTTTACATTGTTCTATGGCAACTTCTGAATCATGAGAAACACATGTTATTATCTGACAGGTCACATCAATTTTTCTTTTGGATTGCATTGTTTGTATCGTCTTTTTCATTTCTCCTATTGGCCGTAAATAAAAAATCACACCATCTCCAATATTCCATGTTAGTTTCACCATTTTTTGATTTACAGCTGCAAGATAAATTGGAATTTTTTTTTTTGGCGGTTTGATTAATAGAGTAAAATTTTTCAAATTAAAAATTTTTCCAGAATAATTAACAGGTTTTCCAGATAAAATCAATTTTATAATTTCGACATATTCCTTAATTCTTAAAACTGGATTTTTAAATTCATATCCATGAAAATCTTCAACTATAGAGGCACTACTTGTGCCTAAACCCAATATCAAACGACCGTTTGAAATCGTATCAACGGTAGCTGCACCCATTGCAATTGATGAAGGACTACGTGAAAAAACATTGATGATAGAAGAACCTATTTGTGGTTTTGGGGCTTTTTGTGAAACCATACTCAGCATTGAAAAATTTTCCATTCCCCATGTTTCTGGAATCCAAATTGTCTCTACTGAAGTTTTTGATAAAATTTGTGAGCAATCTAAAATCTGCTTAACTGATAAAAGTGAGCCTAGACTACATGCTATTCTCATAAAATTTGTGTTTTAAATGGATATTCTAGTGTTTCCCTTAGGGTTTTTTCTTTAATTTCCTTTAAATGTATTTTAGAAAAAAATTGTCTAACTCTTTAAGCATTGTGTAAATTATCCTTGAGGTTGGATATTATGATAGGATTTTTTGATAAACAGCAATGGGTGAACTACTATTCCTAGAATACCATGCGCCAAAAAATACCTTTTGGAATAATGCTACAAAATATGCTGCATCAGAAAAAGAAGATGAAAAATTCGTAAGCGAAATTGCCTACATGATGGTTACTTTGCATAGAACAGGCGCCTAAACACCAAATTTTATTTTATTATTTTATGTACCTCTAATGAACATTCTTCCATATCTTTGAAAGAATCAACCGAATACCATTTTGTGTTTTTAAATTTTACAGTGTTTAGTATTCCTTTTTTTGCATAAACAGGAAAAACTGTCTTTTCAATGTCACCTTTTTTTGGCAAGTCATTTAGAACTTTTCTTTGTAGGTGATAAATTCCTGCATTCATCCAAACATCTGAAATCTCTTTTTTCTCTCTAAATCTAGTAACTTTATCATCTTTTGTCTCCATTATTCCAAATTTTGTCCTTAGTTCAATTGCAGCAATTGAGTTTGGTTTTTTCAATAATTTTTTCAGATCAATATCCGTAATTGTATCTCCATTTATCACAAAAAATGATTTATCTTTGATAAACTTTCCAGCTTGTTTTATTGCTCCTCCTGTCCCTAAAGGAGTTTTTTCAATTGAAAATCTAATTTTAATGCCAAAGTTATCTTTCATAGAAAGAAAATGCTGTATCATTTCCGTCTTGTAACCTGTACAAACTATTATATCATCAACCCCAAATTTTTTCAAATATTTTATTTGCCATTCAATAATCGGAACATTTTTCAAAGGAACCAGAGATTTTGGGACATAATCAGTTATTGGTCTAAGACGTTTACCTGTACCCCCAGCTAAAATAACTGCTTTCATTTTCCCTGTTGTATTATTTATGCCATTATAACTTTAAACTAATTCATTATTTTTTCTCAGTCATATAGTAATGAAGTTCAGTATAGCATTCCTTACAATATTCTTCATTCTCAGTATGGTCACAATCATAGACTTTTGAAACATTATTGTCACATTTTTTGCAAATTGGCATTTATGCAACCTTTATTTTTGATTTTTTTATCTTTAATGCTCCTAGGGCAACAATAATCGCTCCAATAGCACTCAAACCTCCTCCCTCTCCTATCATCCTTGCCATGTTTTCTGATTCAACTGAATTAAATAGGAAAATTGCACCGCCAATAATAATTAAAATTCCAGTAATTATAAGCAATATTCCAATACCAATGAAAGGAGGTTTCTTTGAGATAAAAAATGCGACAAATGATAAGATAATGGGTGGAAATCCTAATCCTATTCCACGTGTCATTGCATCAAAAGGCAAAAAGCCTTCTCCAGCTCCCCCTCCCCCCACAATAGCATCCATTCCATAAATTACCAAAAGTATTATTGAAATTATTGAAAGCACATGAGGGAGTAAAACCATGATTCGCTTTCTTTAGAATTTCTTAATAAACCTATAATGCTTCACCTGTTGTTTTTGTAATTTTTAGTTTAATTCTATAATTCTGGCTTTATCTTTTAGGGATACTAACTTTTGTAACAGATCCTCTATAGATT
>SMUZ01012792.1_pt1 | contig 14305 bp, 11 predicted proteins | sample 2456421 | NCBI WGS metagenome assembly SMUZ01 (sample SAMN11095932, study PRJNA526329) | marine sediment metagenome | biome: Marine sediment; feature: Surficial sediment; material: Deep marine sediment; isolation source: Hadal surficial sediment | place: Pacific Ocean | collected 2014-11 | depth... | reverse complement strand
GGAGGCGATGTAAGCCGCGACTGCGCGAACCCGCTCATCCGACTCAAGCATTTGCGCCATGATGCGCATCTGCGCGCCGTAGACATCGTTTTGATGACTGCCACGAATTCCGGCCTTGAAGTTGCCGATCTGGCGCACGATGTACCAGTCATGTTGATTGGACAGGCGCGGCGCATCCAGGGCCTGCGCCCCTTGTCCGAATTCTCCATGACACGGAATGCAGGTCTCGTATGCCTGTCTGCCGAGTTCGATATCGCCGTCGATTGTGCGTGGAATTGTCGGCATATCCAGGCTCGATATGTACGCCACGACATCCGCGATGTCCTGATCACCGCTTAGCACCATCGCCATAGGCCGCATCTGCGCGCCGAATGTGTCATCGGGGTGGGCGCCACGAATACCGGCCCTGAAGTTTTTTAACTGGCGAGTCATGTACCAGGGATCCTGACCAGCGTTGGCCGGTGCGTTCAACGCGGCCGTACCCTCACCGTTTGCGCCATGGCAGGCGGCGCAAATCTGGTACAGAATTTTGCCTTTCGCCACGTCGCCATCCGCCAGGACAACAGGTCCGGCGCCCAGCATGAAAATTACTAATAGTCCGGAACGGAATAGAGTCTTCATGATTCGTTTCGGCGCACCTCAACGCAACAAAAGCGGGACTAAACGTACCGAAGTCATTGCCGCGGCGCAATTGAAATTTGTAGTTTGCATCGCTTACGGGCAAACTCTTGCCCCAAAAGAGGGGGCACAATTTGTCTATCTCTGTACTTGATGCATTGCAACCTGCAAAAAAACCAGCTCTGCTTGGGCTGGTGCTCGTGTTGGGGCTTTTTGTTGGCGCTTGGGTACACGGCAAATATTTTTCCGATCGCAGCCCCGTTCAACCCATCGAATTCAGTCACTCGATACATGCCACGGATAACGAGATTCCGTGCCAGTACTGTCATATGTATGCCGACAAGACGCCGGTTGCGGGCGTGCCCAGTGTCAGCAAATGCATGGGATGCCATAAGTCAGTACCCAGCGTCCGCGACAGTCCGGAAATCCTCAAGTTGGCCACCTACTGGGAAAACCAGGAACCGATACCGTGGATTAAGGTGCACGATGTTCCTGACTACGTTCACTTTACGCACAAGCGCCACATCAAGGCGGGCATCGCGTGCCAGGAGTGTCATGGTCCCGTGGAAACGATGGACCGTATCACCCGTGTTGCGACAATGAGGATGCCGTGGTGCGTCGATTGTCATACTGAGAGAAATGTAGAGCATGGTCGCGATTGCTGGACCTGCCATAAATAGCTATGTCAAAAATCAGCCGAAGAGATTTGTTGCAATTTATCGGGGCCGGAGGCCTCGGAGTCGCTGGCGGTGTTCTTTACGGCGAGAGCGTACAGAAAGACGTCGAGTTGCTGATCCCGCAGGTTGTTCCGCCCGAAGATTATTCGCCGGGGGTTGCGAGCTGGTACAACACCGTCTGCAATCAATGTTCCGCTGGCTGCGGAATATCGGTGCGCATTCGCGAGGGCAAAGCAAAGAAAATCGAAGGCAATCCTGTGCACCCGGTGAGTCAGGGTCGATTGTGCGCGCGAGGGCAGGCTGGACTAAACGTCTTGTACAACCCGGACCGCATCAGATCTCCATTACAGAACGCGACGTCGCGCGAATCTGGAAGTTTCACAGAAATTAGCTGGGACGAGGCGCTGACGACCATTGGCAGCCGCATAGGTCGGCTCCGGATCGAGGGCAACGCCAGCCGTGTCAGGCTGCTAACGGGTAGCACAAGGGGAGGCCTGGACGAACTTTTCGCGCAATTCATGAGCTTGCTGGGATCGGACCATTACCAGCAATATGACTTCACCGACCCTGGCGCGTTACGGGCCGCCAATAGAATTGCATTCGGCATGAACCAGCTGCCGCATTACGATATTAAGCACGCAGACTACTTACTGTCCTTCGGCGCAGATTATCTTGCCACCTGGCTGTCCCCGGTTCACTACAGCCTGGCTTACGGACATTTGCGGCAGGGGCGAGACGGTCAGCGTGGCAGGACGGTGCAGATCGAGCCGCGCATGTCACTGAGCGGCGCCGCCGCCGATGAGTGGATCGCGGCGCGGCCGGGCACGGAGGGGTTGCTTGCCTTAGGGTTAGCGTATGAGTTGCTGCGCGCGGGAAGCTATACGGGCAGCGACCGGGATGAGTGGGCAAGTGCACTACAGCCTTACTCGCCGGCCATGGTGGCCGCCGAGACCGACGTCAGCGTAGACACCATTGTCCGCATTGCCAGGGAATTTGCCGAGAGCACGGCGAGTCTTGCGATCGCCGGTGGCGCGACTGCGGCGGGGACCAATGCCGTGGCAAGCGTCGTTGCGGTCAACGCGCTGAATTATCTGGCCGGCAACCTGAACCAGCCCGGTGGAATTTTCTTCAATCCCGATCCGGCATTTTCGACTGTGGCGGGTTCGCGACAGGTCGGCATGCAGGGAATGCTTGATCTGGCCGAGGCAATGGAGGCTGGAGACGTAGAAGTATTGATCGTGCACGATTCCAATCCTGTTCATGCCTTGCCTGAGAATGTCAGGTTCCGGCAGGCCATGGAAAACGTGCCGCTGGTCGTCGCGCTGTCCAGTTTCCACGATGAGACGACGGACATGGCAGATCTCATCCTGCCCACCAACACCTACCTGGAATCCTGGGGTGACGACGTACCGGATCCCGGTGTCGGTTTCCCGGTGGCGTCGATCTCGCAACCTGTTGTCGCACCGCTTTACGATACGCTGCCGGTTGGCGACATCGTGCTTGCGCTGGCGCGGCGGATTGGTGGTGAACTGCCGATACGCATGCCTTGGGGAACGATGGAAGAGTTCATCAAGGCACGCTGGCGCGACGAATATGACGGGCGTACGGCAGGCATGGACGGCCAGGACTTTGATGCATTCTGGCAGGCGTCACTCGAAGCGGGTGTGTGGGGGCAGCCCGGCACCGTCGCCGGCGACCCATCCATGCCGTCGAGCGCGGCTATGATTGCGGCGCTTGCGAATCCGGTATCAGAATTTGCAGGCGACGAAAGCGACTATCCATTTGTGTTGCATCCGTATCTGACGGCGACGTTCCTGGATGGCAGGGGCGCCAATTTGCCGTGGCTGCAGGAATTGCCCGATCCGATGACTAGCGTCGTTTACGGCTCCTGGGCGGAGCTGAACCCCGTAACAGCCGCAGAGTTGGGCATCAGGGAAGGAGACTTGCTGGAAATAGAGTCGCCGGCCGGCTCGATCCGTGTTCCCGCACTTATTTTCCCCGCGATCAGGCCCGGCGTTGTCGCGATACCGGTAGGACAGGGCCATACCGGCTATGGCCGCTATGCTGCGGACCGCGGCATCAATCCGATTCATATCGTCGCGCCGCAGGTTGACGAGCAGTCAGGTGACCTGGCCTGGGCGGCGACGCGCGTGAAAATCAATGCTACGGGCGAGCGACTGCCGATCATCAAGACCGATGGTGTTACCCGTACCTTGGGCCGTCAAATTCTGGGACCGGGAAATGGTCATGCGTAATTATGAGGAGCAGTGGTGAGCACAATCGCTGAAAAACTCAGGGCTTACAGCAAGCCTGGTTACTACGACGAGTTCGATTATCACTGGACGATGACCATTGACCTGGATCGCTGTACGGGTTGTGAGGCCTGTGTGGTCGCCTGTCAGGCAGAAAACAATCTTCCCATCGTCGGCGAAGAACGCTTTGCGCAGAAACGCGAGATCAAATGGATACGCATCGAGCGCTACTGGGAAGGCGAGTACCCCAATATAAAAATGGGCTTCATCCCGATGCTTTGCCAGCAATGCGACGATGCGCCTTGCGAAACTGCCTGCCCTGTATACGCCACCTATCACAACCAGGATGGACTGAACACGCAGATTTACAACCGCTGCATCGGCACCCGGACCTGTGCCGTGTACTGCCCGTACGAGGTGCGTTACTTCAACTGGTTTACATACACCTGGGACGAGCCGCTGGAGCAACAACTGAATCCGGATGTCACCGTGCGCGAAAAAGGCGTCATGGAGAAGTGCACCTTTTGTATCCAGCGTATTCGCATCGCGAAAGACCATGCCAAGGACGACGACCGGCGCCGTGTTCGCGACGGCGAAGTCGTTCCTGCCTGTGTTCAAAGTTGTCCCACAGAGGCCCTGGTTTTTGGGGACAGCAATGACCCGGACGCCAAGGTGTCGAAGCTGATGCAAGACGAAAGGGGTTATAAAGTCTTGGAAGAACTGGGTACGACACCGTCAATCGTCTACTTGACGAAAGTACATTCGTGAGCCAAGAAGAAAATAAATCGTTGTTTGATCACGGACAGCCAACTTACGCGGAAGTGAACGAGGACATTCTCTCTGTAATGCTGGAGACGGGTCCCAAGTACTGGATGCTGTTGGGCACAATGGCAAGCATTGCGGGAATATTCTTCTTCATGCCGTGGTTTTATCAGTTGATCGTCGGCGTCGGCGCTGCCGGCATGAATCGCAATGCGGTCTGGGGCAGCTACCTGTCGAACTTCATTTTCTGGATTGGACTGAGCCACTCCGGCACCTTATTGTCCGCGGTACTGCATATCACCAACAGTCCGTGGCGCAAGGCGATTTATCGCAGTGCGGAGGCCATGACGCTGTTCTCGCTGATGACCGCAGCATTGTTTGTAATGGTGCATTTGGGCCGCGTCTGGTATGTGCACTGGAGCTTCCCGATTCCCAATCAAATGGGCTTGTGGCCGAATTTCCGCTCGCCCCTGATGTTCGATGTTATGGCCATTACCACGTACCTGACGGCCAGTTCAATTTTCATTTACATGGGGTCTGTGCCGGATTTCGCCGCAGTCCGCGACGCGAGCACGGGTTTAAGGCGCCGCCTTTACACGATCTTCTCTTTCGGCTGGCGTGGCACCGCCAGGGAATGGCATACGCTCGGTTGGGCCTACACATTCTTTGCCGTTCTTGTCATTCCGCTGGCGGTGTCGGTGCACAGCATCGTGTCCTGGGATTTCGCGCTGTCTGCCGTGCCCGGATTTCACCACACGATATTTGCTCCCTATTTCGTCTGCGGCGCCATTTATTCGGGCACGGCCGGCATTGTGACCGTGATGTATTGCCTGCGAAAATTTCTCGGTTTCGAGCGCTACATTGGCCAGGTGCATCTCGACAGTCTCGGCAAACTTCTGATCACACTGTCCCTGATATGGAGTTACATCAACGTACTCGAACTCTTCAGCACCTGGTACGGCGGCACATCGTTCGAACTCGAGGCGTTGAGTTTCAGGCTGACCGGATTCTATGCGCCGGCCTACTGGGAAATGATTCTGTTCTGCGCCTTCGTTCCCATGTTGATGCTCATCAAGAAGATTCGCTGGTCCTGGAACAAGATGCTCGTGATCTCCATCCTGATCAACATCGGCATGCTTACCGAGAGATTCGTCATCGTAGCCACGTCGCAGCCGCGTAAATTTCTGCCGGGCGCCTTTGGCTATTATGTTCCGAGCTGGATCGAGATTTCGATCACGATAGGCTCGTTCGCGATCTTCGCGACCTTATTCCTGATCTTCATCAAATGGGTACCCGCCATATCGCTTTATGAGGTCAAAGAAACGCTCAAGCCCCTCAGGAGGGATGCCTGATGGTCATCCTGGGCACGTTCGCCTTCGAAGAGGATTTCCTCGCTGCTGCAAGGAATCTGACAGCATCCGGATTCGATAATATATCGCTGCTGTCACCCTTGCCGCTGGATGAGGCGCAGGAAGTTCTCGGGCTGGGCAAGTCGTCGCCAGTACGGCATTTTACGCTGGCAGGTGCCATATTCGGTGGCATCGCCGGATTCGCGATGGCTGTCGCCACCTCCCTGGTGTTTATTCTGCCAACCGGGGGCAGGGCCATCATTACCATACCGCCATTCCTGATCATCACCTACGAGATGACGATACTGTTCGGAGTGTTGTTTACTCTCATGGGTTTTCATTTCGTCTCTGGCTTACCGGCATGGACCGACAAGCCTTACTTGTCGTCAGCAGGTACCGATAAATTTGTCGTTGTCGTCGAAGGCGCCGCCGGCGAGCAAGTCGCCAGGGCGGAGACGATCATTCGCGACGCCGGAGCGGAGGAAGTTCGGCTTGAGGAGGACAAGCAGTGAATTCAAAGCGCTCGTCAGGTCTGGTTCTGGTGGCCTGCCTTCTGGCGATCCCGATTACCGGTGTAACGCTGCCCTGGGACAAGGACATGCAAGACCAGCCGTCGCCAAAGCCTCAGGATTCGGTGATTGAGAGCAATCAAACGACCGTGCCTGTTACTGGCAAAGACCGGTTTCCGCCGCCGAAAGATATTCTCGAATTGGTGCAAGCCCGGCTGGCGGCAGGACGAACACTGGTCAACCCGATACGCAAGTCGCCGGAGTCGCTTGCTCGCGGCAGGCAAATGTATGATTTGCATTGCCTGGTTTGCCACGGCGCGGAGGGCCGCGGAGATGGGCCCGTAGGGAAAAAGTTTGTGCCCCAGCCCATGGAGCTGAATCTTGATTACGTGCAGCTGCAACCGGACGGGCAGCTCTTTTACACGATCAGTCACGGCAGCTTTGCGATGCCGTTTTACCGACAGGCAATGCCAGCCGACGATCGCTGGCACCTCGTCAACTTCATCAAGGAAGTGTTTGGCGAATCATGATAGATGCGACGATGAATAGATTGAGGTCACAGCACGGCGGCATTGCGTTTCCTGTGTTGGTCGTCATTTTCCTGATCGGCGTTGCGGGTCTGGTTTTCGGTTTGTCCAGTGTGGATTCCCGGCCGGATTTCGCGTTATTCACCGTCTCGTATCTATTCCTGCTCGGCATCAGCCAGGTGGGCGTGGTGTTTACGGCGCTACTGCGCATCGTGGAAGCCGATTGGGGCAAACCTTGGTACCGACTGGCCGAACTCTCGACGCTGGCGTATTTTCCGTTCGCGATCGGTGGCTTTGTTTTGATTGTTTACTTTGCACGCGACGACCTCTTTCACTGGTGGCTGCAGGCATCGCCAGAAGACCACATCAGCCCCTGGCTGAACATTAACTGGCTCGTCATTAGAGACCTCGGCGCACTCCTGCTGTTCTATGGTCTGGCGGCAGTCTATACCAGGAAAAGTTTGCGCGTGGACATGGCCAACGGTGATGCAGCGGCGTCCATCGATCACGACGAAGTCGAGAAACAACTCTATCAACTCTCACCAATCGTGGTGATAGCATTCATAGCTGTCAATACCTTCATCGCCTGGGATTTTGCGATGATGCTGATCCCACATTGGCACAGCAGTGTGTTCCCGATTTATTACTGGTTCGGCAATCTGTTTGCCGGATGTGCCGCAATGATTGCAATCGCGGCTGTCATGCGGCGGGTCGATGGTGGCGCTCATTTCGGGCCGTATCAGATCAAGAGCCTGGGAATGCTGGTGGCCTGTTTCACGCTGTTGTGGCTGTACTTCTTCTGGGCACAGTTCTTTGTCATCTGGTTCGGTAACCTGCCGCATGAAGGCGCGCCACTATGGCGGCAAATGGAAGGTGACTACGCTGTTTATTTCTGGACCATGATTGCAGGTTGTTTTTTCCTGCCGTTGCTGGCTGCTCTGTTCGCGATCATCAAGCGCTCGCTGTTCGGCATGTGCGTTGTTGCCGCGGCGGTCAATACAGGGATCTGGACCAGCAAGTACCTGATGATCATGCCGGTTTTCCCGCCGTACAATCGACCATTTACGCACTGGGTCGACATTGTCCTGGCACTTGGACTACTGGCGGGGTTTCTCGCAACCATTGTGGTGCTGGCAAAGCGGCGACCCTTGTACTCGCACTGGGAAATGCGCCGCGAGTCCTAGGGTTTCATCGTCCGAAATATCGGCATGGCGATCCAGGTTTGATCGATCAATTCGCTGTCGCTGAATGCAGTTCCGAAGTTATGTCCGCATAAGAGTTCTTGAATGCCATAAGCTATATTGATATGTTCTTATGTCTAACGTGTTATCTGCATCGGACCAGAAAAAAATAATGAATTCCCACTCCGGCGCCAAAGGGCCACTGACCGACGTGAGGCTGATCGAATTAGGACAGCTGATCGCTGGACCTTTTTGTGGGCAGCTAATGGCCGATATGGGTGCCGATGTCATCAAGGTTGAGCCGCCTGGCAGCGGCGACCCCATGCGCGAGTGGGGGCGGGGAGATTACCCGCTTTGGTGGACAGTCTGTGCGCGCAATAAACGCTGTGTCACCGCCAATCTCCGCGAGCCTGAGGGCCAGGAACTCGTGCGTAAGCTGGTGGCCAAGTCAGATATGCTGCTCGAGAATTTTCGGCCTGGCACGATGGAGCGTTGGGGTCTCGGTTATGAGGAATTGTCGGCCATTAATCCAGGTTTGATCATGATCCGGGTGTCGGGTTATGGACAGACTGGCCCGTATTCGTCCCGTGCCGGGTACGCGTCTATAGGAGAGGCGATGGGAGGATTGCGCTACTTGTGTGGTGATCCGGATCGGCAACCGAGTCGCACTGGAATTTCGCTCGGCGATTCGTTAGCCGCAACATATGCTTGCATGGGCGCGTTGGCCGCGTTACACCACAGGGACCTAACGGGTGAGGGTCAGGTCATCGATGCGTCAATATATGAATCGGTTCTCGGTGTCATGGAGGCAACTATTCCGGAGTACACGGTAAGCGAACACATTCGTGAGCGTTCCGGCGCTACGTTACCCAATGTTGCACCGTCCAATATCTACGATTGTGCCGACGGAATGTTCCTGATTGCGGCGAACCAGGATACGGTATTTGCACGCCTGTGCGAGGCCATAGGTCAGCCGGAGCTGTCGTCCGATGAGCGCTTTAGTAGGCATAAGGCGCGTGGCAAGAATATGAAGGAACTCGACAAGATCATCAACGACTGGTCAAAATCCCGCTCAGTTGCCGATGTCGCGACTCTGATGGAAAAACATGCTGTTCCGGCGGGCAAGATATTCCGCGCGCCCGAGATGTTGGCAGATCCGCAGTTTGTGGCGCGTGAGTCCATCGTGGACGTGCCAACTGAGCGCTGGCCGAATCTGAAAATGCAGAATGTCTTCCCTAAAATGTCGAAAACTCAGGGAGAAATTCGTTGGCCGGGCCCGGAAACTCTGGGCGCGCACAACCAGGAAGTGTACGAAAAGTTACTGGGGCTGGATAAGAAACAACTTAAGGCCTTGCAAATGAAGTCTATAATTTAAAACGAGAGGATAAGTTAATGGCGTTCCGTCTTGGAGTTGATGTCGGTGGCACATTCACCGATTTATTGTTGATTGACGAGTCGTCCGGCCAGACTTATATGGCCAAAGTCCCGTCGACACCTGAAGATTCATCAATCGGCGTTCTGCATGGAATCAGCCGTATCTGCGACGAGTCAGGCATTGATCTGACCAAGGTCAATCAGGTCATGCATGGCACGACGGTCGCGACGAATGCCGTGTTGACAGGCAAGGGCGCGAAGGTCGGCCTGGTAACGACCAAAGGATACCGGCATGTGTTGCAGGTTGCGCGCTCATTTTGTCCGGGCGGACTTGGTGGTTGGGTAAGCTACGTTAAGGCGCCTTTGCTGGCGCCGCTCGAGCTGACGATTGAAGCCGATGAGCGACTGGATGCTGCGGGAGACGTCGTTACGCCACTCGACGAGGACGCGTTGCGTCGTGACCTGAAAGCGCTTGCTGCAAAAAAGGAAGTCGAGGCCCTGACCATCTGTTTCATGAATTCCTACGTGAATGGAGCCCACGAGGTCCAGGCTCGCGCAATTGCCGAAGAAGTGTTCGACGATGTGCCAATCTCGATCAGCAGCGAAGTCGTTCCGGAAATGCAGGAGTATGAGCGAGCAGAGACGACCGTCGTCAACTCGTACGTCAGGCCGCAGGTTTCAAAGTATGTAAGCAATATGCAGGCATCGCTGGAAAATCTCATGGGCGATGACGTCAAGCTGGCAATTTTACGTTCGGATGGTGGTCTGGCCTCCGGTCGTGCCGCGGCTGAATCGCCGGTGAATTTACTCTTGTCGGGGCCGGCAGGAGGCGTCGCAGGTGCAATGTATTTCTGCGAGCGCGGTGGCTTCAGCAACGTCCTGACCTTCGATATGGGTGGCACGTCAACCGACGTAGCGTTAATCCAGGAAGGACAAGCGCGCATCCGGCGCGAGACGAGAGTCGGCGACGTTACCGTTAGAGCACCATCGATCGATGTACGCACGATCGGTGCCGGTGGCGGGTCGATTGCCTTTTCTCCGGAGCTGACCAAAGCACTTCGGGTTGGCCCTGATTCGGCTGGCGCGGTGCCCGGCCCTGCCGCGTACAATGCCGGCGGTGAGCAGCCAACGGTTTGTGATGCGAATGTGGTACTCGGGTACCTGCCATCGGATGTCAAGTTGGGTGGCGCCCTGATCATTGATCGTGATTGTGCGGTTAAAGCTGTGCAAACAATCGCCGACGCCATGAATATTGATCTCATGGTAGCGGCCGAGGGCATTGTCAAGATCGTCAATGAATCAATGCTGGGCGCATTGCGGCTCGTGTCTGTCGAACAAGGCTACGATCCTCGTGACTTTGCTCTCGTTGGTTTTGGCGGTGCGGGGCCATTGCACGCCAACGCCCTGGGCATTCTCACCGGGTCATGGCCGGTCATTATTCCGCCGGGTCCCGGTGTGCTCTGTGCCTACGGTGATGCGACTACTCGCATTCGGGACGAAGCGTCGCGTACCTATGTTGCCCGCGTTGATTCCATTTCCGCCGACGAATTAATTGGCGCACTTGAAGAATTGCGAGCGCGAGCTGCTGCGTCATTCGAGGTGGACGGCATCACAGCAGACCAGCAGGAGGTGAGCTATCAGGCTGATTTTCGATATTCCGGCCAGGCCTTTCAACTGTCGTTGACGGTGACGACGGATGAATTGCAAAACAAAGGTCTCGCAGCGTTGACGGACGAATTCGATCGGCAGCACGAACAATTATTTACGTTCGCGCATGGCAAGGATCACGAAATCGTCATGATCCGTGCGATTGTAAAGGCGAAAAGCAGCCTCAGCGCGGATCTCAAAGAGGTCATCGACAAGAAGACGAAACTTGACGTAGCGAAGCTTCACGACACAAAGTTCTATTACGAACAGGAATGGCACGATGCGGTCATCTACGATCGCGGCAAGCTCGGCGTCGGCACGGTCGTTAGTGGCCCGGCGATCGTAGTGGAAATGGACGCAACGACGCTTGTCCTGCCAGGACATGCCGCAATCGTTGACGACGTAGGTAACCTTTTAATCAATCCGGCTTAATTGAGGGAGTTCGTTATGCCAGCTAAAATAATTGAAACAAACTCCACGCCATTCAGCACGGTCGATGTCGATACCGTAACGGTCGACATCATCGAGAACGCGCTCAAGAACGTACGCGTTGAAATGGATGCGGTACTTTTTCGCACGGCCATGAGTCCGGGCATTCGCGAACAGGGCGACTGTTTTCCGATGGTGGCGAATCGCGACGGCAAGATGGTTGTCGGCCAGTTTGGCTCGTTCATCGGTGGCTTCATGGATGCCTACGAAGGTGACATCGAAGAGGGTGACATCATCCTGACGAATGATCCGTACATGTGTAATGCGGCGGTGTCGCACCTGCCGGACTGGATCGTACTCGTGCCGATCTTCAAGGATGGCCGACATATGGCCTGGTCTGCGATGTTCGGTCACATGTCCGATAACGGCGGCATGGTGCCGGGGTCGATACCGATCAACGCGGAAACGATTTTCCAGGAAGGCATTCGCATTCCGCCGACCAAGCTTTATAAAAAGGGTGAGCTGCAGGAGGATTTGCTCGAACTGATCCTGCACAATGTGCGCACGACAGAGTGGAACCGTTTTGACCTGAATGCGTTGGTCGCGGCATGTCGCACAGCCGGGAGGCGTTGCGTCGAGATCGCCGAGCGTTTTGGCGACGACACGTTTTACACGACCATGCAAATCATGCTGGATCGAAACCTCGAGGCAATGCGCGCCATCATCAACATGATCGTTCCCGAGGAGCCGCAGTACTTCGAGGACTACGTGTGTGACGACGGTGTTGGCAAAGGACCGTACAAAATCGCGTGCAAGCTATGGCGCGAGGGCGATGTTGCGATCTTTGATTTTGCGGGTACCGATCCGCAGGCCAAGAGCTCGATTAATTTCTATCTCAGCGAAGACATGTTCAAGATGTTCTTCGGTTCGTTCACGATCAATCTGTTTGACCCGCACATTCTCTTCAACGATGGTTTCTACGAACTCGTCGATGTGCGCATCCCGGAAGGAAGTTTATTGAAGCCGAATTTCCCGGCTGCCTTGTCGGGTCGGACGCACGCACTTGGGCGCATCTTCGATGTCATGGGAGGTGTTCTTGGCCAAGGTGCGCCGGATACGATGAACGCGGCGGGTTTTTCCGACAGCCCGCACCTGTTCTTTTCCGGCTATGACAAGAACGGCAAGTGGTTCCAGTTGTTTCAGATCGGTTTTGGCGGTATTCCGGGGCGGCCGATCGGCGACGGACCCGATGGTCACTCGCTGTGGCCGGGCTTCACGAATGTACCGAACGAATTCATCGAAGCCTATTTTCCACTGCGTATCGTCAAGTACGAGCCCATAGCCGATTCGGGCGGGGCTGGGTTGCACCGCGGCGGAAACGGCCTGTCGGTTGCGTATGAATTCCTGGTCGATGGACAGGTCGGGATACACGATGATCGTTGGCTGACCTATCCATGGGGTGTGCGCGGAGGCGAGCCGGGCATGCGCTCGACCAAGAGGCTGGTGCGTGCCGACGGCAGCGAGGAATGGTTGCCAGCCAAATGTGACGGCGTCGATGTAAAACAGGGCGACACGCTTTATTTTAATACCTGGGGCGGTGGTGGCTGGGGCGACCCGTTGGACCGCGACCCCGAACTCGTGCGGACGGATGTCAATCGCGGTCTTGTCTCACGCGATGGCGCGCTGCGTTACTGCGTTGTTATCGATGACAAAGGTGACGTCGACGCCAAGGCGACCGAAAAATTGCGCGACGAAACTCGCTCAGGACGTGGCGAGATAGGGCTGTTCAATTTCGGGGGTACTATTGACGAAATAAAATCCCGCGCCCTGGAAGAGACGCACCTGGCGCCGCCGGAGACCCCGACGTTTTCGACGTAGAATTGCATCATGCTGATACAGCAGTTAACAGCGCTCAAACTTGAATGGGATGCGAATCAGGCGGGCGTGCTATCCAGAATACCGCTGTACCACCAGATTTATACGGCTCTCAAAGATGCAATCATGAATGGCACGATCACGTTCGGTGACAAGATGCCGACCGAGCAGCAGTTGGCGTCGGTATTCGATGTATCCCGGATTACGGCAAAAAGGGCGCTTGATGAGCTGGCTGCTGAGCATCTGATAGTCAGGCATCGCGGCAAGGGATCTCACGTTACTTACCGGTGGGAGCCGAGCCCTGTAAAGGGGCCGTTGATCGGCATGCTCGAGAACATGTCGGAATTGTTTCAGCACAGCACGACGAAGGCAATTTCCATCGAGAAAACGACGCCGCCTGCCGACGTACGAATCGAACTCGAGCTTGAAGTCGACGAGAAGGTACATAATGTTGTGCGTGTGCATTGCAATGACGATGGCAAGCCCTATGCGTACTACGTTAGCTGGACGCTCGGTATTACCAGGGGGTTTACCGAGCGCAACATGCAAAGGCACTCGCGCCTGGAAATAATCGGGCAGAACGGCATAAACCTGGTTCAGGTCAAGCAGACACTGAGTGCCGAGCCGGCCACCGTTAGAGTGGCCGCCGCACTTGATGTGGTGCCGGGCGCAGCGCTACTGGCTTTGACGCGGCGCTCGTTCGACGAATCGGGGCGGCTCGTCGATTTGTTGCACGGTCTGTATAACCCAAAGCTTTTCAAATACTTGATCGAATTAAGTCTCGAGTAGCGAGCGCAGTGTTTAGCAATAGACGCGGATTGTAAAAAGGCTATAATGATATGACATTGAACATAGGGGGCGTGACATGATTAGCAGAGCTTTCGCAGGAGCAACTGTGCTCCTTGCAGTGATTTCATTCTCGATACCGAACGCATCTCTTGCGCAAGACGGCGCAATGGCGATTGAGGAAATCGTTGTTACAGCACGTAAACGTGCAGAGAACCTGCAAGATGTGCCGATCGCGATAACGGTGTTCACTTCGGAAACCATTCGGCGCGCCGGAATCGAACGGCCGGCTGACTTCATCTCGCTGATGCCGAATGTC
>SMUZ01010620.1_pt1 | contig 14338 bp, 12 predicted proteins | sample 2456421 | NCBI WGS metagenome assembly SMUZ01 (sample SAMN11095932, study PRJNA526329) | marine sediment metagenome | biome: Marine sediment; feature: Surficial sediment; material: Deep marine sediment; isolation source: Hadal surficial sediment | place: Pacific Ocean | collected 2014-11 | depth... | reverse complement strand
GAAAGGAACAGCGACGTTTTGGCCACTCACAAGAACACGTTGAAGGCGCACCGGCAGGACATCGTCCGGCGTGCGCGGAACCGGGGGCTGCGCACCCGGCTGCGACGCGCGTTGAAGTCGTTGCGCGCCTCGATTGACCAGGGCAAGACGGACGACGCGCGGTCCGCGCTCAGCGGCACCGTCTCACTGATCGACAAGATGTGCGCCAAGGGCATCATCCACGCCAACACCGCGGCGCGATACAAGTCGCGGCTCGCGAAACGGCTCGCTCGTGCAGTGCCCGCGAGCTAGACTCCTTGCACAACATGTATCGTGATGGAGCCAAGTCTTGATCGTGTTTCTTTCGCACTCACCACGACACCCTCCGTTCACGGCGTCTAGCCCCCGCGTAGTGGGACTGTGAGACAAGCTCGGCTCGCATTCGCGAGGCGGAGCCCCGCGAGCGCTAGATACTCACACCGCATAGCTCCAACACCAGTCGCTCCAGCAGGACCCGGTGGTCGCCGGCCGAGCTCTTCAGCGCCAGGTCCGTTCGGAACAGCGCTTCGACCGCCGCAGGGAGCCGATCGGGACGGAGTTTGGTTCGCACCACCCAGGCCAGCTGCCCCAGCACCATGGGGGGCGCGGCCCCAGACTCGAGCACCAGCGCCAGCTCCTTCAGCGCCTGGCCCGCCTGCCCGCGTTCAATCGCCCTGGCCACCGCCCAATCGTCGTGCGCGGCCGCCGGACCGGCAATCTCCCGGACATCGGCCACCCCGATGGACGACTGGTCCGCAGCGAACAGCACGAGCCGCTCGACATCGCCACGCAGCCGCGTGAGGTCTGGACCGGCCTGCGCCGCCAGTAGACGCGCGGCCGCCGGCTCGATTGACAGCCCCTCGGCCGAGACCCGGCGCCGCACCCATCGCTCCCCATCGGCCAGGCTCTCGATGACACCGCAGGTCACCACCGTGGCGACATTCAGCAGACGTGCCGTGGCGCGACGACGCTTGTCGAGGTCGCCGGCCACCAGGATGAGACTCGCGTGCGGCAGGGGGTCCGCCAGATACGCCTCGAACGCCTCGAGATCGGCCGCCGTGCTCCGGCTCTCGCGCTTGGGTGCGAGACATCGCTCCGCTCGCATGACGATCACGATGCGACGCGGCGCCATCATCGGCAGCGTGCGCGCCGCTTCGATGACCTGTCTCAGACTGGCATCCCCGCCGTAGAAACGATCGACGTTGAACGCTCGCAGCCCGTCGTCAACCACCTGCTCGAAGGCCTCGGCCATCTCCGCCTGTTCCAGGGCGTCGTCGCCAAGCACCAGGTAGACCGGGTCCAGATCGCCGGACGCGATCTGCTCGAGCGCCGTGCGTGGTGTGATGGTGCGCATGGGGCAGAGGGCCAGGGCAACGCGGTTGGCCCCAGCGTCAGCCTTCCCGCCTTCGATTCGCTGGCGACCACCGGTCAGCGAACGACGGCGGGGCTGCCATAGCCTTGGCGAAGGTGGACCGGCACTCGGCGACCGCTCAAAACGCTTCCAGGATCGCGCTGACAACCGCTCCGGCGAAATCCCGGGCGATCCGTTCCATGGCGTTCGACTGCTGACCGAAGAAGGTGTTGGCGTCGAGCTGGCCCCCGGTCCCCGAAGCGACCTCGTACGCATCGCTGAAGACGAGCGCGGGGTTCTCCCAGAGGATCTCGTCGGTTGTCAGATCGCGAAACTCGATAGCGGCGCGCAGCGTGAAGATGTACTGCGAGGCCTGCTGTCCTGCCGTGAACGTGGCCGGCGTGATCGTGATCTCGGTGATCGTGCCTTCAAGCACCGCGTCGACGCCCGTCTCGGCCGCCACGACCCGATACCGCCCACGCCCGATGAATTCGGACCGGACCTGTTGTGTCAGGATCTGTTCGATCTCGAACACCGTCGTGGTGTTCTCGAACAGCGGCACGCCGATCGTCTGGATGTAGTCCGGCAGAAACGATCCCTGGCCCGCCAGTGCGTATCCGCACCCGCTGCAGACTACAGCGGCACACAGCAGAAGTCCCACGACGCCGTGTCGATCTCGACGAGTCATGTGCGCATCTCCATGTCGTGCCACTCACGTGACCACAATATTCACAAGCCTACGGCGCACCACCACCACCCGCGCGACGATCTTGCCGACGGTGTGCGACTGCACGGCGGGCTCGGCCAGCGCTGCCGCCCGGAGGAACTCCTCCGACACATCGGCCGGCACGGTGAGACGGGCGCGCAGCTTGCCGTTGACCTGCACGGGCACCACGATCTCGTCCGCCCGCGCCACCTCCGGGTCGAACGTGGGCCACGCCACCGTGACCAGACCGCCGGCGTGCCCCAGCCGCTCCCAGAGCTCCTCGCACAGATGCGGGGTAAACGGTGACAACATCAACACGAGCGCCTCGATCGCCTCCCCGAGCACCGCACGGGTCTGTATCGACACGTGGTCGGTGGAGGTCCCCTGTCTCGCCGCAGCGGCGTGTGGCGCCAGCGCGTGCCGCTCGCAGAACACGTACAGGTCATTCACCAGCTCCATCAACGCCGACACGGCCGTGTTCAGATGCGCTCGGGGATCGAGATCCGCCGAGACGCGGCGAATCGACTCGTGTGTCTTCCGGCGGAGCGCGCGATGGGCGTCATCGAGTGTCATCGTCCCGAGGCCGTTCTGCGGCGCTCCGTCCACCACCGGACACACTGCGGTGACGAGCCGCCAGACCCTGGTCAAGAACCGGAAGCTGCCCTCGAGCCCGGTGTCGGTCCACTCGAGCTCCTTCTCGGGCGGCGCGACGAACATCTCGTACAGCCGCAGGGTGTCGGCGCCGTAGCTCGCGATCATCTGGTCGGGGTCGACCACGTTGCCCTTCGACTTCGACATGACGACGCCGTTACGCAGCACCATGCCCTGGGTCAGCAGGCGGGTGAACGGCTCGTCGTGATCCACCATGCCGAGATCCTTGAAGACCCGGCAGAGAAAGCGGGAATAGATCAGATGGAGGATCGCGTGCTCGACACCCCCAATGTAGAAGTCGATCGGCGCCCAGTACCGGACCTTCTCGGGGTCGAAGGCTTGCTCGTCGTTGGATGCATCGCAATACCGATAGAAATACCAGGAGGAGTCGACGAAGGTGTCCATGGTGTCGGTCTCCCGCCGCGCGGGTCCCTGACACGAGGGACAGCTGGTGTCGACGAACTCGGGGATCTGGGCCAGGGGAGAATCGCCCTGGCCGGTGAACTCGGCCACGGTGGGTAGCTCGACCGGCAGATCCTCGTAGGGCACCGGCTGCAACCCACATGCGTCGCAGTGGATGATCGGGATCGGGGTGCCCCAATACCGCTGCCGTGAGATCCCCCAGTCCTTGAGTCGAAACTGCACTGTCGGTCGTCCCACGTCACGCGCCGCGGCGGCGCGCGCCATGAACGCGGCCGCATCGTCGGTGGACCGCCCCGTGAACTCACCCGAACGCACCAGCGTCCCCGGTCCCGCATAGGCGGCGTCCATTGTGGCACCGTCGAGCGGCGCGGCGTCGCCCTCGGTCTCCGGCTGGATCACCACATCTACCGGGAGCCCGTACTTACGCGCGAACTCGAAGTCGCGCTGGTCGTGGGCCGGCACCGCCATCACAGCGCCAGTGCCATACTGGACAAGCACGAAGTTGGCGATCCAGACCGGCACCGGCCGGCCGGTGAACGGGTTGACGACGGTGCGACCGGTGTCGAACCCCTCCTTCTCGACCGCACCCATCATCCGCTCGGTCCGATCCTGCGCGCGGAACTGCTGGACCCGTCGGCGGAACGCCCCCGGGTCGGTCGCCTCGGCGGCAAAGCGGTCGACCAGCGCATGCTCCGGTGCCAGCACGACACACGTCGCGCCGAAGATCGTGTCGATCCGCGTGGTGAAGACTTCGATCTCGACCGGGTCATCATCCACGGCCGGCACGGCCGGCTTCGCGGGTTCGACAGGAAATCGCACCAGTGCGCCCTCGGAGCGTCCGATCCAGTTGCGCTGCATCGTCAGCACTTTGGTGGGCCACTCGTCGAGCCGGTCGATCCCTTCGAGCAACTCGTCGGCGTACTGGGTCGTTCGCAGGAACCACTGCTCGAGCTCACGCGGCGTGACCGCGGTGCCGCACCGCCAGCAGCCGCCGTCAACGACCTGTTCGTTGGCGAGCACCGTCGCGCAACCCGGACACCAGTTGACGGCGGCGCGACGGCGATACGCCAGATCCCGTTTGAACATCTCGAGGAACAACCACTGGTTCCACTTGTAGTAGCTCGCCTCGCAGGTCGCGAACTCGCGCTCCCAGGCATAGCTGATACCGAGCCGCTGCAGCTGTCCCTTCATGTGCGCGATGTTCTCGAGCGTCCAGGTCCGGGGGTGCGACCGGTTCTTGATCGCGGCGTTCTCGGCCGGCAAACCGAACGCGTCCCACCCGAACGGATGCAGGACGTTGAAGCCGCACATCCGCTTCATGCGCGCGATGACGTCCCCGATCATGTAATTCCGCACGTGGCCGACGTGCGCGTGACCGGATGGATACGCGAACATGACGAGGCAATAGAACTTGGGCCGCCCGGGCTCCTCGGTCACCTCGAAGACGCGTTGCGCGGCCCAGCGCCGCTGCCACTTCTCCTCGATGGAATGCGGGTTGTAGTCGGTCACGGTTGTCGCGGTCGGATATGTGTCGGAAGCGACGCAGGTTTGAACCAAGTATAGCAACCCGCCAACGGCGACCGAACACCCGGCGTCCGACGCCGACGACGGGGTTCCCCACCCAGCCGGCGAGCCCATGCGACAGGGGTCGCACGACCGCTCGGCTGTCGGGCACCGCCCGACAGCGCACGCGACTGTGCGATCGTCATATGATGCCGGTCATCTGGACAATCGCGCGGCGAAATCCCGTTCAGGGCGGAGCATGAGTCCCCTACCGGCCGTGGTGGACAATGCGTGGGCATCGGCGTTCAGCATGCCGCCCGGACCGAACATCAGCGGGGGGATCGCGACGTCCGCTTCGAGCAGGTGAGTGCCGAACGCCCCTTCCTGCGCGAGGAGGTCGACGCCGGCCTCGCGGGCGGCCTTGACGAGCGCCAGCGAGCGCAACAGCCCCCCATCTTGGACACGCGCACGTTGATGATCCAACGCTCCGGGTCCCCGGCAAGCGCCGCCATCTGGTCTGCCCGCAGCACGCTCTCGTCCAAGATGATCGGAGAGCCCGTGTGCTCCGACACGATGCGCATCCCCTCGAGCGCGTTCGCCGGCAGCGGCTCCTCGATACCGACGAAGGACATATCGAGGCCCGCGAGGTGTCGCACCGCGGTCTCGGCATCATCCCACAGATTGTTTGCGTCGACTCGAATGCGAAGACTCTCAAAGTCCTCCAGGTCCCGCAACGTGTCAATTTTGTCGCGACCCCGAACCGGGTCGCCCGACAGCTTCAGCTTGAATTCGACGAACCCCATCTCGCGATATCGGGCGACGGTCGCTCGAAACATGTCCGGTCCACCATCGCCTACGACCGCCGAGTAGCGAAATTCTCCAGTCGCAGGCGGCGCCCCCACCACCCGCTCGACCGGCGAGTCCTCACACCGCGCGAACAGCTCGAGCACGGCCAGCTCGACGGCACACCAGGCCGCGGGGTTCGCGTCGATCACCGCTGAGTGGGCATCGGCCCACGCCGCGAGGGCGTCGACCGAGCCGACTCGCTGACATATGGAATCCCGGTGGTCGTCGAAGAACGCCTGCGCCGAGGCGAGGCTTTCTCCCGTGACGTACTCTCGGGGACAGCCCTCCCCCACCCCCACGCAGCGACCGGTGCGGGCCGCTACCCAGACACTCTGCGTGGCCGTGCGTACGGCGGAGCTTAGTGGTCCCGGTCATAAGTACGGTAACGCACCGAGGGTGGCGAGGCGCCCGGCTGGCAAGGCGCGACGAGGGAGCACATTGGGGGATGTGTGACCGAGGAGCAACGCCGTCCAGGCGGGATGCATCGCCAGCCGAATGCTACCGTCATTATGACCGGGGCCACTAAGTGCGAAGGCGGTCGTGAAGGGGATGTCCAACCGATAGAGCTCGAGTCGCACGGCTAGCTCGCCCTGTCGCGCGGACGTCCGCGCGGACGTCCGCGAAGGGAAACGCGCAATCCGACTGATACTGCAGGACATCGTGACAATTGAGTCGAGTGTTGGTCATGTTTTTTTCGATCGCAGCACGACAGCCTCCGTTCAAGGAATCTAGCCCCCGCGTAGCGGGGCTGTGAGGAAAGCTCGGCTAGCGCTAGCCTGCCAGGACGCCGGGCCAGTATGGCTCGAGGGCCCGCCGCACGGCCGGGATGACCCGGTCGATCCGACTGGTGTCCCCGGTCACGGCCGCCGCGGTCGCCGGCGGCTGTTCGGCCAGCTGTGTCAGCGTGGACTCGAGACAGGCGTCGAGGGCGGTCAGGTCGTACCCACCTTCGGTGACCGCGGCCAGCCGCCCGTGGCAACAGCTCGCGGCCAGTCGCTGCACGTGCGCCGTCACCGCCGCGTAGCCCTCGGTCGACAGCCGCATCCCGCCCAGCGGGTCACGGGCGTGCGCGTCGTACCCGGCCGACAGGAGGATCAGCTCCGGCGCGAACGCCGTCACGACCGGCCCGACAAGCTCCCGCATGGCGCGGTCGTAGTCGGCGTCACCCGCCCCTGCCTCGAGCGGCACGTTGAGGGTGAAGCCGATACCATCACCACGGCCGACGTCGGTGACGGCGCCCGTCCCGGGGTAGAACGGGTATTGGTGCAGCGACACGTAGAGCACGCGCGGGTCGTCGTAGAACATCCACTGGGTGCCGTTCCCGTGGTGGACGTCGTAGTCGAGGACCGCGACCCGGTCCAGCCCCGCGGCACGCGCCGACGCAGCCGCTACAGCGACGTTGTTGAACAGACAGAATCCCATCGCACGGTCCTGCTCCGCGTGGTGCCCTGGCGGGCGGACGAACGCGATGGCGGACGTGCTCTCGGCGAGGGCGTGCTCGACCGCGACGATGGCCGCGCCCGCGGCGTGGAGCGCGACAGTGTAGGACTCAGTCGAGGTGTAGGTGTCCGGGTCGAGCCGGACCCCATGACCCGCGGTGGCGGCGATCTGGTCGACATAGGCCGGCGTGTGCACCTGTACCAACTCGGCACGGGTCGCCGGGCGAGGCGGTGTCAACGCGCCGCCGCGCTCGACCCATCGCCGGCTCACCTCCAGCATGACCCGGGCGCGCGCGGGCTGCTCGGGATGACCGTCCGGTGTCTGATGCTCGATGAACCGCTCGCTGCCGATGAGCACCATGACCCGATCCTCCTCGCGACGCAGCGCCTCACACCGACCGACGACGACGGCGCAGCCTCGCGAGGAGGAGCTTGTCGTAGAGCCCCGCTCCGCGGGGGCGAGACATCTCCGATGTCTCCCCGAGGCGATGTCTCGCGACGCGGCGCCTCACACCGACTTAGGAGCGCCGCAACAACGCGGTGGCGCGGTCGACCAGCTCCGAGAGCACCCGCTCCAGCGCCGCCCGGCGTTCCTCGATGATCCCATCGCCCGACGGGTCGGGCACCTCGAACGGCGCGCCGATCGACACCGCCGCGACGCTGAACGGGCGGGGAATCTGAGTACGGTCCCAGCTGCGTGCCGACCAGTAGCGATCAGCCTCGATGTGAAACGGCAGGATCGGGTTGCCGGTCGCACCCGCGAGCCACACCACGCCGGGCTGCACGCACCGCGCCGGACCACGTGGACCGTCGACCGTGAACGCCGCCGCCCGCCCGGCGGTGACGTCCCGTTTGAGCCGGATGAGCGCACGCTGAGCGCCGCGCGAAGACGACCCCCGGACCGTACCGTATCCGAAGCGCCGGATGATCCCGGCGATCCACTCGCCATCGAAGTTCCGGCTCGTCATGACGACGATGCCGCGGTCACGCCAGTAGTAGGTCGCCGAGAGGATACGCCCGTGCCAGAACGCGAAGATCGGCTGCCGGTGCTGCGCGACGATCGCGTCGTAGTGCTCGGCCCCCTCGACCCGCCAGCGCACCGTGCGGCACAGCACCCCGAGCAGCGGCGCCCCGACCCCGGCGATGATCGCCGCCTGCGCCAGCTGCAACCGCGTCAGCGCCGTCTCGGTGGCCACGGGTCACCCGCGCCCGATCGGGATCGAGCCCCACGCACCTCGATCGTGTGACCAGACCCCGTGCCCGTCCACAGCCCGCAGCCTGGAGCCCGCGGTCTGAAGCCCGAATTGAGGGTCTCGGACTGGCTCACCGCCCCGCATCCTACATCCCTTCGTATTCGGGTCCGCCCCCGCCCTCGGGCGGCACCCAATCGATGATCTGATAGGGATCCATGATGTCGCACGTCTTGCAGTGGACGCAATTCGAAGCATTGATCTGCAGACGGCGACCGTCGCCGGTGCCGTCATCCACCATCTCGTAGACGTGGGCTGGACAGAAGCGTACACAGGGGTTGCCGTACTCCTCGCGGCACCGGGTGCGGCACACGTCGGTGTCGGCTACGAGCAGGTGCACCGGCTGGTCCTCGTCGTGACGCGTACCGGAGTAGTGGACGTTGGTCAGCTTGTCGAAGGTCACGGTTCGATCGACCTTCACCGCGTTGCTCGCGTCGTCGGGGTCTGGACGCTCCGTGCGGTAGTAACGGGCCAGACGCGTCATCCGCTCGTGTCCGGCCTCGTTCGACAGCAGACCCCGGGGCCACCAGCCCCCGGTCAGAGGTGCCAGTACGAAGCACGCTCCCCCAGCGAACAATCCGGCGCCGAACGCCTGGTGGACGTTCCGCACTGGGTACAGCTCGCGCCTGAGACTCCCGCCGTTGACCAGCCGCTGGAATGTCGCGAGCTTCGACACCGACACGTCGCCGGCGCGCACCGCGTCGAAGGCGGTATCAGCGGCGCAAATCCCGCTCTTCATCGCCAGGTGGATCCCCTTGAGCCGCATCGAGTTCATAAACCCGGCCGCGTCCCCGATGATCAGCGCGCCGTCGACGTGACACCGCGGAATGGCGTGCCAGCCCCCTTCGGGCAGCGCCTTCGCGCCGTAGCGGGTCATCTGGCCGCCGGCCAGCATCGCGGAGACGAGGGGATGCTGCTTGAAGCGCTGGAACGCCATGTGCGGGTCGAACAGCGGGTCCCGATAGTCGAGGCCGACGACGAAACCGAGGGCGAGGCGCCCCTTCGGCAGGGCGTAGATGAAACCGCCGCCGAACTCCTCGTTTCGCAGCGGGTAGCCCATCGTGTGCACGACGCGGCCGGGCGGGACCCGGTCGGGTGGGATCTCCCAGAGCTCCTTGATCCCGATCGCGTAGGTCTGCGGGGTCGGGCCATCGAGCCCGAGCTTCCGAATGAGCGTCTTGGTGAGGTTGCCGCGCACGCCATCGGCGAAAATCGTGACGGCAGCCTTGATGTCGACACCGGGCTCGAACGTGCCCTTCCGCTCCCCGTGCTTGTCAATGCCCCGGTCACCGGTACGCACACCCACCACGCGATCGCCTTCATAGAGCACCTCGGTGCCGGCGAACCCGGTGAAGATATCGGCGCCGTCGGCCTCGGCCTGCTCCGACAGCCAGCGCACGAACCGATTCAGCGAGATGATGTAGTTGCCGTGGTTGCGCAGCCCCGGCGGGGTGTAGGGAGAACGCAGCTGCGACCGCTCGGTCAGGTAGTAGATGCGCTCATCACGCACCAGGGTCTCGACCGGCGCCCCGCGCGTTTTCCAGTCCGGCAGCAACTCGTCGAGCGCCGACGGGTCGAGCACCGCCCCGGAGAGCATGTGTGAGCCGCTCTGCCGCGACTTCTCCAGTACGGCCACCGCCAGCGGCTCACCGCCGTCGCGCCGTTGCAACGCGGCCAGCCGGAGCGCGGCCGAGAGACCGGCCGGCCCACCGCCAACGATCAGGACGTCGACCTCGAGGGTGTCCCGCTCCATCAGGCGTCGGCAGCGAGGGCGGAGATGAGGGCCGGCACGACTTCGAACAGGTCGCCCACGATCCCGAAGTCGGCCACCTCGAAGATGGGCGCCTCAGCGTCTTTGTTGATCGCCACGATGGTGCGCGCGCCCTTCATGCCAACGAGGTGTTGAATGGCGCCCGAGATCCCAAGAGCCAGGTAGAGCTTGGGCGACACGGTCTGTCCGGAGCTGCCGATCTGACGGTCCATTGGCAGCCACCCGGAGTCGCAGATCGGCCGCGACGCCGCAACCTCGGCCCCGAGCGCCGCAGCCAGCGTCTCGACCAGCACGATGTGCTCCTGCGCCTTGATACCGCGGCCGACCGCCACGATCCGCTCTGCCTGCGTCAGATCGACCGCCTGCTTGGCTTCCTGAAAGGGCGGCTCCACCGTCTGACGGATCGCCCCTGCATCGAGCGTGAGGTCGAACGCCCGGATGTCGGCGGCCGTCGCGCCCCGCGTGACCGCATCGGGACGGAACGCGCCGATCTGGAAGCTGGCAAAGTGCGGTGCGGGCCCGGTCGGCGCGACGTCGGCCACGAACTTACCCTGAAACATCGGTCTGACAAACACGAGACGGTCGTCTCGTTGTTTGACCGCGATGCAATCGGTGATGAGCGAACGCCCGAGACGCACAGCGAGCTTCGGTGCGAACTCCCGTGTTTGATACGTGTGTGGCAGAAACACCAGGTCCGGTTGTGTTCCGGTAACCACATCGGCGAAGACGGCGACGAACCCGTCAGGCGTGTAGGACTCCAGCGCGGGGTGCTCGACCGTCAGCACCACCTCGATCTCGGCCGCCGCTAGCTCGGCCGCGACAGACGCGAGAGAGACCCCGGCCACCGCCACCTGGACCGGCTGGCCGGTCTGCTGAGCGGCAACGATCGCCTCCCAGCTTGCCCGATGCAGTACTCCGTCTCGTTGTTCAGCAATGACTAGGACCATGCGATTCGCTCAATGGCTTTGGGCTGTCGGCGATGGGCTGTGGGCGCTCGCAGGCTCGACACTTCGACACGAACAAGAGATCCTGGCGAAGCCCTCCGGCTCTTCCGACTTCTACCTTCCCGCCTTCGCCCACCGACGTTGATCGAGCGGCGGGTCTACGGCGGGCCCGCCGTAGCCTTGGCGAAGGCGGGCTGCCTTTTTCGTACTCAGATCACCCGGGCTTCCTCGCGGAGCACCCGAACCAGCTCTTTGGCCGCCTCGGCCGGTGACCCCTCGATCAGCCGTGTCTGTTTCCCCTTCTCCGGCACATACAGCTCCAGGATCTCATGTTGCGGCGCCAGATCCGCCGGCGGCTCCACCACCCGGACCTCTTTCTTCTTGGCCGCCATGATCCCCCTCAACGTGGCGTAACGCAGCTGATTGATCCCGCTCTGGATCGTCAGCAACGCCGGAGAACGCATCGAGACCCACTGGAACCAGCCGCCCTCGAGCTCGCGCTTCACGCGCAGCCCGCCGTCGGCGACCTGCACCTCCATGATGATGGTCGCGTGCGGTATCCCCAGCAGCTCGGCCAGCACCACGCCGGTCTGTGCGAAGCCCTGGTCGTCAGACTGGAGCCCGGTCAGCACGAGGTCGAATGCCTCGTCCCGGATCGCCGCCGCCAAGGCCTCGGCCACCATGCCACTGTCGGCCGCCGCCAGGGCGTCGCTCTCGACTCGGATCGCCCGATCCGCTCCCCGTGCCAACGCCTCGCGGATGACCTGGGCCACGCGGGCCGGGCCGGCAGAGCACACGACCACCTCGCCGCCATGCTGCTCCTTCAGCCGCAACGCCTCTTCCAACGCGTAGGCGTCCGGTTCGTTCATCTCGAAACTGGCGTCACGGTCCTGCACCCAGGTCCGGGCGTCATCGACACGGAGGGGCCACTCGCGCGTCACGACCTGTTTGACGCAGACGGCAATCTTCATTCGTTCCTCTTGTCGGGCGGCGTCCGCCACCGGCGTCCGGCGGCCGCGTTACCCGTCGTAGCGTTTGAACAGCAGGGCTGCGTTGGTGCCCCCGAACCCGAACGAGTTCGACAAGGCGTAGTTGATCGCCGCGGGCCGCTTGACGTGGGGCACGTAGTCCAGATCGCAGTCCGGGTCCGGGTTCTCGAGGTTCACGGTCGGGGCGATCAGCTGGTGGCGCACCGTCAAGGCGGCGATCCCCGCTTCGAGACCACCGGCCGCACCCAGCGTGTGCCCGATCATCGACTTGGTGGACGAGATCGCCACGTGACGTGCGTGATCCCCGAAGCACCGCTTGATCGCCCGTGTCTCGATGCGGTCGTTGAACGGCGTCGAGGTGCCGTGCGCGTTGATGTAGTCCACCTGGTCCGGTGTGATGCCGGCCTGGTCGATCGCGGCCCGCATGACCCGCACGGCACCCTCGCCGTCCTCGGCCGGCGCGGTCAGGTGAAAGGCGTCCGCCGACATCCCATATCCCACCAGCTCCGCATAGACCGAGGCGCCCCGGCCGATGGCCCGGTCGTGCTCTTCGAGAACGACGACGCCCGCCCCCTCGCCGATGATGAACCCGTCCCGGTCGCGGTCGAACGGCCGACAGGCCCGCGTGGGATCGTCATTGCGGGTCGAGAGCGCGCGCATGGCGGCGAAGCCGCCGACTCCCAACGGGGTGATGGCCGCCTCCGACCCGCCGGCCACCATGACATCGGCGGCACCACGGCGGATCGTCTCGAAGGCATCACCCACGGCATGCGCAGAGGCGGCACAGGCGGTGCACGTAGCCGAGTTGGGCCCCTTCGCGCCCAACCGGATCGACACCTGTCCGGCGGCCAGGTTGATGATCGACGCTGGGATGAAGAACGGGGAGATCTTGCGTGGTCCGCCCTCCAGCAACGCACGATGCTCGCGTTCGATCGTGCCGAACCCACCGATACCCGATGCGAGGAAGACCCCCACCCGCGGCGCCAACTCCGGCGACACCACCAACCCGGCGTCGACGCGCGCGAAATCGGCGGCGGCGATCGCGTATTGGATGAAGAGGTCCATCTTCTTGACGTCCTTCTTGGGCACGAACTTCAGGGGGTCAAAACCCCGAACCTCGCCCGCAATCCGCACCGAGAACTCCGCGGCGTCGAACCGAGTGATCGGGCCGATCCCGCTTTTCCCAGCACACAGCGCGTCCCACGTCACCGCTGTCCCGATGCCGAGCGACGACACCAAGCCAACGCCCGTGATCACGACCCGCCTACTCACAGTCACTCCCAGGTTGTGAGCCGCTGTCTATTTCTTCGAGTGCGACTCAATGTAGTTCACCGCCTCTTTGACGCGGGTGATCTTCTCCGCATCCTCGTCCGGAATCTCGAGCCCGAATTCCTCCTCGAACGCCATCACCAACTCTACGGTGTCGAGCGAGTCCGCCCCCAGGTCATCCACGAAGGACGCGTCCGAGGTGACTTCTTCCTCGTCGACGCCGAGTTGCTCCACGATGATGCTCTTCACTTTCTCAGCAACGGCCATTCAATGCCTCCTACATGTACATGCCACCGTTCACCGCCAACACGTGCCCAGTAATATACGCCGACTCGTCCGACGCGAGGAAACAGACCGCCGCCGCGACCTCGTCGGCCAACCCCAGCCGGCCCAGCGGAATCTGCGTGAGCATCGCCGACTGGGCGGACTCACCAAGCGCCGCGGTCATGTCGGTCTCGATCATACCTGGCGCCACCACGTTCACGGTGATGCCCCGGCTCGCCACCTCGCGGGCCAGCGCCTTCGAAAACCCGACCAGCCCTGCCTTCGACGCCGCGTAGTTGGTCTGGCCCGCGTTCCCCATCTGACCAACCACGGATCCGACACTGATGATGCGACCGCTCCGCTGCTTCAGCATCGGGCGCAACACCGCGCGCGCACAGGTGAACGCCGCCGTCAGGTTCGTCGTGACGACCGCCTCCCAGTCGGCCAGGGTCATCCGCAGAGCCAACCGGTCGCGCGCAATGCCGGCATTGTTCACCAACACGTCGACGCGGCCAAACTCATCGAGCGCGGTGCGCACCATCGCGTCAATCCGAGCGGGGTCGGTCACGTCCACCGAGACGGCGACGGCCCGACCTCCGGCTCCGCGGATTTCCGCGGCCGCCGCCTCGGCATGCTGCTCGCGCGCGGCGGCCACGACCGCTGCGCCGGCGGCGGCAAGGCGTCGCGCAACGGCGCGACCGATCCCCCGTGACGCCCCCGTCACGATTGCGACGCGATCATGGAGACTGTCCATGCCGCCCCGTTCAGGATGCCAGCGCCGACACCGCGTCGACGACGCCGGCGGAATCCGCGACGGACAGAACATGGGCGCCCCGGTCAATCTTCCGGATGAGCCCGCTCAGCACCGAGCCTGAACCTACCTCAACATACGTGTCGACGCCCTCCGATGCAAG
>SMUZ01047290.1_pt1 | contig 14364 bp, 19 predicted proteins | sample 2456421 | NCBI WGS metagenome assembly SMUZ01 (sample SAMN11095932, study PRJNA526329) | marine sediment metagenome | biome: Marine sediment; feature: Surficial sediment; material: Deep marine sediment; isolation source: Hadal surficial sediment | place: Pacific Ocean | collected 2014-11 | depth... | reverse complement strand
GCTAAGCCATTTAGGCTAAGTGCTGAAAGCATCTAAGCACGAATCCTATCCCGAGACAAGTTATTCTTTCGTAAGATGAAGGTCGGCAGCAGAAGACTGCGTTGATAGGAAGGTGGTGTAGATCACAAGCTTCGGCGAGTGATGAGCCAGCCTTTACTAATAGACCAACACATCGGTTCAGCCACTTACATAGAGACTATGCACGATGAATTCATTTTCAATTCATCAAGTGGAACATATACACGACTTGTACGATGATTTTATTTTTAATCACATTTAGCGAATGCTATGTATTTTTTTGTGATTTTAAAATTACTAGTGAAAACCATACACTACTGTTAAGTATGTACTTGAAAATAACATACAATCGCTTGTATTATATCAAATAAGAAATATAGCATAACAATGGGTCTTAAAATAAAAGAAAAAGAAGTCGAAAAACGTCTTTCAAAAATGCAAAAGCAACTTGTCAAACAAAATGAAACTTTGCTTGCTCAAGTCGAAAATAAAACTGCCGAATTAGTAAAATCTGAACGATTAGCAACAATTGGTACAATGGCAAGCCGAATTGCTCATGATTTGAAACAGCCTTTGACTGTAATGTCTACTTATGCTGATATGTTAACTCCTGAAATCCTTTCAAAACTAGATTTTAAAGATAGAGAGAAATGGCTCCGATTACAAAATTCTATTTTTGATATGAATCGGATTATTGAAGACGTTCTAGATTTTGCAAGAACTACTGAAATTAAAAAGAAAAAATCATCTTTATTGAGAATTTTAAAACTTTCCCTTAACCCTGTAAAATCTACTTATGGAATTGTAATCAATTTACCTGAAAATGACATCTCTCTTCACTGTGATCCACGAAAGATAGAGGGTGTGATATCCAATTTACTCAACAATGCTGTTCAGGCATTAGATGGACAAGGTGAAATTGACGTAACAATGTCTGCTGATTCTGAGTTTGTGACAATTCAAGTAAGAGACTCTGGTTCTGGAATAGCTGATGAGAATTTAGAGAAAATTTTTGAGCCCATGTTTACCACAAAAAAGACTGGAACTGGATTAGGATTGGTCATTTGTAAAAGTATTATAGAGCAACATGGTGGCACTATCTCCGTAAGTAACAAGCCAACTACTTTTACCATTAAACTACCTGTCTAGATATTTTCCGGCATTTTTTTGATTTTATTCTTCTAGTTCTATGTCACTTTGAAGTTCTTTTGGCAATCCGATCCACCATTCTTTTTGGTTCTCAGACATTAAGACAAAAAGATCTCATGTTACTAATAGATCTGTTGGTTAATTCTTCAAAGCAATCGTTCAAGAAAACCTGACAAAATTTAGTCCTTCGTATATGTGATATCTGAAATGTCTTCTGACTCTTTAATTTTCACAATAAGAGTATCTCCTAATTTGTTGAACACTCTCTGGCGTTTTTCATTAGTTAGAATCCATCCTAGAATTACATCTATTGGTAACAGAAATGATTTTCCAAAACTACTGACAATGATTCCTTTCAAGCTAGGCCTATTTCCATGAATATCAGTTACCTTCAAATTAAGAATTTTTTTCCCAATCGTTTGACCCGTTTTGTACTCCAAAATTGTCCAATACACAAAGAACAAGATGCTCGTTGGAATGTATTGGGTACTTTCTGCCCAAAAAACATCTTCATCATATTCATAATTTATTGTTCCAAGTGATGCAAAAATTATTGATGTTGAAATAATTGAGACTATAATAAAATCAATCAACCAAGCAAGGAACCTGTCTGTCCATTTTGCAATAATTATTTTTGAAGATGTGCCCGAGTTACTCATGAGATTACCTCTCATTTCAAATTAATAAAATGTGTTAATCATTAGTTAACACCAATTACAACACAGTTGATTTATCTACGTATAAGAATGAAAATCCATGAAAGCAAAATTTGCAACATCCTGTGTGTCTTGTGGTGATAAGATTCAACCTGGAAAAGAGATAACTAAAAATCAAGATGAAAAATGGGTTCATAAACATTGTGCTGAAGATTCAGAAGGATTACCCTAAAAATTTATACCCCTTCTTTCAAATAAAATTGAAATTATTTTTGGTCTCAATAAATCCACTTGATGTTTTTCTATGGACTCTTCGTCGAAACGAAAAAGATGTTGTAAAACTTTACAAAACACTAACCCCTGTAATGCAACTTGCAACTGGCGGAACTATGCTCAATTTTGGATACTGGAATAATGAAAACTCTGAACCTATTTCTGCTCAAAAAAACCTATGTTCTTATTTTGCAAAAATGGCAGAACTAGAAACTGCCAAAACAATTATTGATGTTGGAAGTGGATTGTCTGCCCCTGCAATTTTTTGGAGAAACCATTTTGAAAATTTGTCAATCTATTGCGTTGATATCAATTACTCCCAACTTCTTTATTCAGGTAGTCAAAGAAATATCAAATTTGTTAACTCCTCTTCTACAAAATTACCTTTTTCAAAAAACTCCATTGACCGTGTTTTGGCCTTAGAATCTGCACAGCACTTCAAACATTTTTCAGAATTTATCTCTGAATCAAAAAGAGTGTTATCTGATTCTGGATTACTTGTTTTAGCAATTCCTGTTACTGTAAACACCTCCTCGATTTCAAAATTAGGAATTTTAAAATTTACTTGGTCATCAGAACATTATAGTTTAGAACAAATTCATCACATGATTACTTTAGGTGGATTTACAATTACTGAAGAAAAATTAATCGGTTCTTCTGTTTATGATCCTTTGGCTGATTACTACTTTCAAAAAAGAAATCAATTGAAAGAATTAATCTTACAACAATATTCTACATATGTTGAAACACTCCTTTTCAAATCTATTCAAAAAATGAAAAAAGCATCAAAAGAGAAAATAATAGATTATACATTATTAAAATGTCATTTGTAGCTAGACTCTGATTATATTTCGCTCAATTAAATTTTCCATCGCTCGTAGATATTCTGACTCTGAAATTCTCTCATCTAATAGCCAAATTGTCATTTTTTTCCACCAGTTTGGAATTGCTATATCATGTATTCCCATATTGTATTTTGCATCAAAAAAATTGGTATCTGTAATTTTTGTTTCATCACCCACCGTCATTATCTTTGTTTCATGAAATTCGTGTGAGAAAACAAGTCCTGTTTTTTTATCAATTATTCTTATATTCTGACCTGTTGAATCACTTGCTAACCAGGACTGTTTGACTTGGTTATCGAGTGTATATGTGGTTTCAGCTACAATTCTAATATTCCCAAAAATACTATCCCCTAAACTAATTGGTGTTGGAACTACAAATTCATAATATTGACAGCATTCTTTTGTTTTAATGAGGCCTTTTTTGTCTAAAATCATCTCCTCTTTTATTATTCCATCTTTAGTGATTTTTTCAATATTTAATTTTATTTCATCATCATTAATTGATTCAACTATATGTTTGATTGTCACAGCATTTCTATATTTGTCAAAATGTGTATATTTGATAAAATCTCCTTCTTTAAAGCACAAGTTATTTTCATTACAACTTCTTTCTGAAAAATTTAATGTTAGAACTTCTGCTTCTAACAAAGTTCTAATTGCATATGCAAAACTTTTGTCTTGGCTTTCATTATTAGCCCACAATTGAGCTTCTCTTTTCACCCAATCTGGCATGGTGTTTGAAAAATCTAAGTGCCTCTCTTTGACATAACTTGAATCTCCAAGATATTTTTCAATCTCTGCAATCAACACAATATCTCTTGCTTGATGTGCACTGTTCCATGCAATATGATTATACAGAATTACACATCCTCTAATATTTGGAAGATTTGGGTGTTGTTGAGCCATAAGGTCTGCCCCCATTAACTTGTATTCTTCATAAAAAAACTCACAAACCTTCAAAACATCTGCTGATGTACTTATTTCAAAATCTGCATTGTGTCCAAAAACATTTTGAACGGTAAAACCTCCGATCAACATAATTATTACAATTCCAAAAACTGTTAGTTTCAATAATGATTTGTTTGCAGTTTTAACTTATTAATTACATGTAAAAATTTCTTGAACATGATGACCAATTTGGAATTCCATGTCTAAAAACAGTTCCATAATTATAAGTTGAAATTGACTAGGTTTTTATTTTTGATATCTTACTAAGTATATCATGTCCACTCTAGATATCACTTTGAAATTGTATGATGAAAAATGCACTCATTTACTTGGAGAGTCTGAGATCCGATTTGCAGGAATTGTTGATAAGGATGGTAAACTCATAGCAGGAGGCTTTAAAGAAGGACTTACACCTTATGAGAATGATAAGACTAAACTGCAGTCATTTTTTGAGTTTGTTTCAAAAGCATCTATCCGAAAAGAATTCGATGAAAGCTTGGGGCCAATTAATTTTATTGCTGCCAGACGAGACAAAGCAGTTTTAGTGAGTTTCCCATTTCCTGTCACGCAAATTCTTTTACTAATATCTGCAGAACCTACTGTCAACATTGAAAGCTTGGCCAAAAAAGTTATTCAAATGTTCACTGATGTCATTTAGAACTAACAAAATGACATAATTTGCCATTTGATTTTCTCTATTACAATAATAAATGAGACGTTTTACGTCCTTATTATTTTCAATTTTAACAAATGGTTTTAATTTGATATCCATTTACATTAATTGAATTGAAAGCAACATTTGGTGCAGGATGTTTTTGGCATGTTGAGGATATGCTTAGTAAAACTAAAGGTGTCAAATCTACTAAAGTAGGATATGTTGGTGGCCAACTGCCAAATCCCACTTATGAAGAAGTATGCACAGACAAAACAGGACATGCAGAAGCTGTAGAAGTAGAATATGATCCTGATGAAATATCTTATGAAGAACTTTTAGATGTATTTTGGAATAATCATAATCCCACAACATTGAATCGTCAAGGACCTGATATTGGGATTCAATATCGCTCATCAATTTTCTACCACAATGATGAACAAAAAGAGACTGCAGAAAAATCAAAGCAAACACTCGACAAATCTGGAAAATTTGAAAATCCCATTGTTACTGAAATTGTCCCTACTCCTACATTCTATAAAGCAGAAGAATATCATCAAAAATATTTCAAAAAACACGGATTATCATAAAAATTATTTTATAACACCTTTGTAGATCTCAAAAAACCATAAATGCCTTTGATCGCTAATTTACTAAAACTTATCTAGTGATTAGAATTGACGGTAAAATGGTGGAAGAAAAATTCCTACAGATTGATGGAAACAAGATTCGTTATCTAGAATCTGGCAATTCTAAAAAAACACTTGTACTTCTTCATGGATTAGGAGCATCAGCTGAAAGATGGGATCAAGTAATTCCTCTTTTTTCAGATGATTACCGTGTTGTAGTTCCTGATATTATTGGGTTTGGGTATAGTGATAAACCTCTTGTAGATTACACTACGAAATTCTTTTTAAAATTTCTAGAAAAATTTTTAATTACTTCTGATATTAAACGACCAAATCTAATTGGCTCTTCATTAGGAGGGCAAATAGCTGCTGATTATGCTGCTTCTCATCCTCAAGAAATTGAAAAACTTATTCTAGTATCTCCTTCTGGGAATATGGAAAAATCTACTCCTGCCCTTGATGCATACATCATGGCAGCATTATATCCAAATGAACAAAGTGCAAAAAATGCATTTGAACTGATGGAAGGTTCTGGACATAGTGTTCATGAAAAACTTGTTAATGGATTTGTAGAAAGAATGCAATTACCTAATGCAAAACTTGCTTTCATGTCTACATTGCTAGGAATAAAAAATTCAGAATTAATCACATCAAAACTTCAAACAATCTCTACTCCTACTATGATAATTTGGGGTTCTGATGATCCTGTTATTCCAATTCATTATGCAGACAGTTTTGTTTCAACAATTCAGGATTGTCGATTTTTTAGAATGGATGGATGTGGTCATACTCCATATGTTCAAGATCCACATATTTTTGCCTCCAAAGTATTGGAGTTTTTAAACTGCCCCTAGATGCACTTAAATACTTATTAATTCCACCTATTACCAATGAGTGGTAATAAAAACCAATATGATCCAACAGAACTGTTCAAAGACTGGATCCAAAAAAGTGGACGTGCTCAATCAGAATTCATGAAAAATTTTGGCTCTTTGATGACAAATCAAACTAGTCAAACATTCAATCCCTTAAACACTCTAAGAGAAGTTTCTGATAGTACAAGACAAGCTCAATCTAATCTGATGCAAAACATGTCATTAATGCAAAGTAAAAGCATGGATACAATGTTTAACATCGGACAAATGCTTCCCTCCTTCATGAATTGGGGTGCTTACAAAACTACTATTAGTAGTAATGGAAGAATCTCAATCCCTGAAGCTGAACGTAATGCACTTGGCTTGGGAGAAGGTGACTTGGTTCAAGTCATTATCATGCCAATAGCAAAAAAATCAAAAAATTAGGAGGTGAAACAATGAGTAACAACGAAACAACAGCAAAAAATCCAAAAGATGTATTTTCTGTATATCAGCAAAACGTAGACAAACTCTTCAATGGTTTTAAACAATCAGTACCCCAATATCATCAATCAATTACTAATGTACAACAGGAATACCTACAAGCATATGAAAATATTGTAGATTCAACTATCACACTACAAAGAGAATATGCAAAGAAAGCAGGTATTGCAACTAGCATTCCAGAGGCAACTCTCAAAGTAATTCATGATACAACCGAAGAATTTGTCAAGGCAGCTTCAATACAAAATCAAGTAGCACTTGCAACTATCGATGCAACACAACAAAATATCAAAACATTCAACGATAATGTAAAGTCATTTGCTGACCTGAACAGAAACATTCTACAATCTTGGATTTCTGCATTCGCCACAAAGAATAACTAGTGGTAAATTTATTTTTTTTATTTTTTTTATATCTATTTTATGATCTTTCAGCTAACCACTTTCCTAGCTCAGGAAGTACTTTTTTCTGAGACAGTGAACTTGCAATCATTCCAACGTGTCCTGTTGGGTACATTCTCAACGTCTTATCTTCACTACCCACTGCATAATGAAGTGGCATGCTGCATTCAGGCGATACTAAATGATCACCAACTGCAACCTGTGTAAAAATTGGCATATCGATTTTTTTCAAATCTATATGTTTTCCTCCTACGTACATCTTGTTCTGAATTAACAAGTTATCTTGGTAGATGTCTTTAATCCACTGTTTGAACAACGCTCCAGGAATGGGGGGAGTGTCTGCTAGCCATTTTTCCACTCTGAGGAAACTATCGACGTATTTTTTATTGTCTATATTTTTGAAAAATTTGATATATTTTTCAATTCCTTGTTCAAATGGTTTGAGGACTGAAAAACAGTAGTACATGAATTCAGGAGGCATATTTCCTATGACTTCTACCATTTTGTCTACATCCATATGTTTTGCAAGATTACTAATCACTGTAGTATCACGCCATCCATCAATGACTGGAGCTGTTGCGACGTAGTTTTTTACATTTTCTGGATGCAATGTGATATATGCAGTTGCTATTGTTCCACCAGTGCAATATCCTTGTAATGAAATTTTTTCAACAGATGATTCGTTTTTGACATATTCTACATAGGAGTCTAAATATCCATTTACATAATCATCAAAATCAAGATACTTGTCCATACTAGTCGGCGTTCCCCAGTCTAACATATATACATCAAATCCTTGTTGAAGAAGATTTTTAACCCAACTTTTTTCTGGATGGATATCAAGTATATGATATCTGTTAATTAATGCATATGTAATTAACAATGGTGTTTTATGTTGTTTATCTGTAAGAGGTTTGTAGTGTAATAGTCTTGTTTTATCCATTTCCCGCGCAATGTCATGTGGAGTTACTTCTAAACTAATTTCAGTAGGTGCCGAAACAAAATTTGGGGCTTCAATAACATTTTTACTGAATTTTAAAATCTCCTCAATTATTTTTGGATCTACTCTTGATTCACTTTGCATTGTTTTTCATTTCCTTTTTCTTTAATTCTAGCTCTAGTTTTACAACTCTTTTTTTAAGAGAATGCATTTCTTTGTAAATTTCATCAATCTCTTCTTTGCTTGGAAGATTAACTGATTGTAAAATTACATTAGAAATGTTATTCCAATGCTTGGTTAATTCAAGCTCTTTGGAAACTAGTTTTCCATAATTTTTACCAAATTTTTCAGAGTCAAATAATTCTGTAAAATCATTATCGAAAATATCTATCCAAATCCTCTTGAATGCCTCTATTTGTTCAACGTCCTGAGGAACCTCAGGAGCCTTTAGATTGACTTTCTTTTGAGCAACAGTCCAAGTGTCTGAAAGCTGTTTGTAGTATTCTGTAAGGTACTGATTAAATCCCATTAAAACCTCATTAATCTCAATTAATTCAGTAGAGATTTTCTTTGAATTTGCGGCAAATGCTCTCATTGGACCAATTGATGTTAATGCTTGTGGTTTACTTGACATCAAATGCATGATATCTGTCCAGAAAAGCGATAAATGCTTGTAATAATCGGTAATATTTTTAGGTGATTCTGACTGCACAGATATCTATTAACGCAGATCGCAATAAATACATCGATTATCTAATTAGACAAATGCTTGATGTGAGTGAGCTTGAAAAAATTTGTCAGAAAATCATCAAATTAGATCCTAAGATGCGTTCAGCTAGGTTCATCAATAGTAGAGGCCATATGATATCTGGTGGGATGAAGGATGGTATACTCTCACTTGAAGATCAAAAGCAAGATGAAATGATGTTCATGGAACTATCTTTACGTGTGAGAATGAGGCATGAATTTGATAAAGAATTTGGCGAAGTTCACTTTTCTATGTCATATAGAGACAAGGTCATTGTAATGAGTTTTCCATTGACTAATGATGATGTAATGTTGGTATCGTGTGAAAAAGAGACTGATTTTGGCAAACTTTCCTTCAAAATTCTCAAAATTATTGAACCACTTAAAAAAACTCCAACGAAGACGTTCTAATCATTGAGCATTTTTCTCAATCCTGCACATCTGTTTCTTATAGTTACTTCAGTGACTCCAGATGCAATTGAGATGTCTTTTTGTGATTTTGCTTCTCCTGTACTGATACATGCAAGATAAAGTGCAGCAGCAGCTATCCCCATTGGGTCTTTTCCTGCAACTAAGCCTGTTCTCTTTGCTTCATTTAAAATTGCAGTTGCCTTACGTTTACTTTTTTCACCCAATCCTGCAATACTTGCAATTCTAGAAATCCCTTTTACAGGATCAACAACTGGCATTTTCAACTCAAGTTCTCTGTAAATTAATCTATAACACCTGGCAACATCTTTTCTTCTAATGTTGATTCCTTTAGCAATATCAACTAAAGTTCTAGGAGTCTCTGTATCTCTGCATGCTGCATAAATGCATGCTGCTACTAAACCTTGGATTGAACGACCTCTGACTAATTTTCGCTCCATTGATTTTCTGTAAATGTAAGCAGCTTTTTCTATTACTGCATTTGTTAATGCAAGTTTGTCTTTTAGTTTACCCATTTCATTAAGTGCTTGTCTAAGGTTTCTGTCTGCTGAAGTATGTGCTTGTGTTCTACTATCCCAGGTTCTTAATCTTTCAATAGAACTCTTCACCCCTGAAGATAGAGGTTTTCCTGTTGCATCTTTGTTAGCTGTCCCAATTACAGTTGATAGACCCATATCGTGTATTGTTAGTGAAGTTCCTGCACCTGTTCTGGCCCTGCTACTCTCATCATCTGCAAATGAACGCCATTCTGCTCCGGTGTCTGCAATTTTATCTGTCACTACAAATCCACATTTTCCACAAAACAATTCCCCTGTGTTTTGATCTGTGACCATTTTTCTATCTCCACAGGCTGGACATTTAGGTCCATCAACTGTTGTACTCTTAAGCATAATCAAAGAGAATGGCTACATTCCTCTAATATTCCTTCTACATAATTTCTGCAGGTTAATCGTGTGTAGGTTAAGCTAACCTTCATCCTCATTTTTTAGAATGTGAATAAGTTTTTCAGAATTTAACTTAGGAGACAGTATGCATACGATGGGGTAAATGATGGATACATGATATCACTTTGATCTACCTTTTCATGGTTTTTCCCAACAGAATGACCTAATTCATGTGTCATGATTGTTGCAACACTTTTAACATCATATAATTGAAAACTTCCATCACAATTGTAATCCCCTAATGTTACTTCTACAACTCCTTTTCCAAGATGGGCGTGTCCAAGAACCCCTTCTCCGATATTTCGAACTACCCAAGTTACCCAAACATTTGCTTCATGTTTCAGATTTGTGACATCAAATATGACTTTGGTTTTTTTATTATCAAGATCTATTTCTTGTTCTTCCCAAAATGAAAAAGAATTTTTTAATGTACTAACATGATCTAGTGGAAGTCCTGTTGGCTGTTCATTGATGAATACTTTATAGTACTTTATGTATATCCCATCTATTTTTTCAGATGTTGGATCGGGGAAGTTTTCATATGCGGTTTTGACCTCCTCCTCAAAGTTCCATTTAACGTAATCCCTAAGGAATTTTTTTATAACATCCTGGCTGGGATTTGGATATTCAATGTATCTTTTTTCCTTGGAAATATTATTTGAAATATCTCTAAGATATTTTTCAAACAAGTAAAATTCACGATCTAACTGTTCTTGTGATTTTTGAGTTGTATCTTGAATATTTACGTTGATTAACCCTTTTTCTATCATATACTGAATGCCTGAAACAAATTCCTTATCGTCAATTTGTTCATCAGCCCACCACCCAGCATTATTTTTTACCCATTCAGGAATCTTATCTTCAGAAATACTTTGTGTTTCTACAGGTGGAATTTGAATTATTTTATTTTCTATTAGATACAACAAAGCTGAAACAAATTCTGAATCTTCAATACTACCCTCTGACCACCATTTTGCAATTGGTTTTATCCATTCTGGTATTGAGGTAACGTACTCTTTTTCTAACCCATCTGGTTTTTCTGTTGGCGTGTATGGATATTTTGAAACTACTTTTTTGACAAATTCTTTATAGTTTTTAATCACAGTACTATCTGGTTTTTCTTTTAATGCTTTTTCAAAATATGTTGTAGACTCTTGATATTCTCCTAGATTTCCAAATCCTACTCCCATACCTGTTAATGAAATAACATCATTTGGTTTGTATTGCAAAACTTTGAAAAATTGTTTTAGAGATTTGTTGTGCTCTTCAAGATTGCTTTGTGCTATTCCTTTCATTTTTAGGGTTGAAATATTATTTGGTACAATCTCCAAGATATTATCATAGATTGTTATGGCCTCTTTGTATTCTCCACTAACAAAGTGTTTATTCGCTTGATTAAACATTAACATTGCATCTTTTTCTGTTTGTGCAAAGACAGTTCCTGTAAGAATGGATGAACTCAACAAAATTATGATTAAAAAACAAGGAATCACCACTGTATCTTTTTTCATGTTTATGATTTTAGATATAGCTTATTTCTATTTTATACTAAATTTAGGCTCACATTTACTTTTACTAAATTAAACAATATGTGACTGTTAGAAAATCTTTAATTTATTCACAATCACGTGTTTTTGTATTGACAAAAATTGAATCTGGAGATTTAATCTATGACTTACGTAAAAAAATTCATGAGATTAGAGCAGATTTAAACCAATTAGGTGAACCTGTATCTGAAATACCTGAATTGATTACTTCAGCAAATCTATTACGCTCAAATGAGTATCTATCAAAGGCAAATGAAAAGAAAACTGAACTATTGTCTGCATATGCTCAGTATTCTAATGCTCTAGAAAAATTACTCACAACTGTTTTTGACATTCAAAACGATCTAAAAGAAATACTAAAACATCAATCATCCATGATTTCACGAACAAAAAAAAGATCAAAGACAAAAACTAAATCAAGAATTGCTAAAAAATAACCTACTTTGATAAATGAATAATATCACCTGCAATTATTCTATTAATTTTGTTGTTATCTGATACTATTAATGCCCCATCTTCATCAATTTTGATTGCCTTTCCTTTTATTTTTCCATCCCTAGTCTCTAATTCTACGTTCTTCCCGATTGTTGATGATCTTTTTGTCCATTCTGAAATGATTTTCTTTGTTTGTTTCGTATTTAGTAATTCATAAATTTTTTCAAATTCCACCAAAAATGTTTGAACCAACTGAATTGGTTTAACTTTCTTTTTTTGTTCACTAAGAGATGCTACTCCATAAAAATTTGGGGAACCTTTGAGTGTTTTTTCAATCTGTTTTACATCTACATCAAAATTTATTCCTACTCCCAAAACTAGATTTTCAATCCTGTTTGATTCTAGTGATGCATCTACAAGCATTCCAGCTACCTTTTTGCCTTTGATAGTCAAGTCATTTGGCCATTTCAATTCTGGTGAAATCTCAAATGTTTTTTCTAATGCATTTGATAATGCTAGTGCAGATGCAATTGGAAATAAAGTTGTAATGGAAATATCAAACTTGGGTTGTAAAATTATTGAAAGCCAAATGCCTCCTTTAGGGGAAACCCATTTTCTTCCGGATCTTCCTTTTCCACCTGTTTGCTTTGCCGCAATTATTACAGTGCCATTATTTGCAGGGTCATCTGCCATTTTTAATGCCTGGTTTTGAGTAGAATCAATAGAATCAAAATAGTAAACTCGTTGTCCAATTACCTTTGTTTTAAGTTCTGAAGTAATTTCCCACGGAAAGAGAGAATCTGAGTTTGATATTAACTTGTAACCCAATTTTTGTTTTGATTCAACAGTGTATCCTAATTCTTGAATTTTTTTGATATGTTTCCACACTGCAACTCTGCTTATCCTTAAGACATCACTCAAATCCTGACCTGATAGGTATTCTGTATTGTGATTTTGTAAAAACGTAAGTACTTTTACCAATCCTGGACTATCAAACGAATTGTACATCAACTATGATTCATTTTTACTTCAAGTATAAAATACACACTAGGATTCAACATCCCTGTCAAACTCTTCCTCACCCATGCTTTCATCCCACCCTTCTGGCATACTTTCTGACGGAACGTAATCTGATATTTCTATGCCTAACATGCTAAACATCATTGAAAAGAGAGACATGTTCATTACTCCAAAGAATATCATCATTGGAAAGAACGATTTGTTCTCATCCATGTATTGTTTTAGATTCTCTTTGTCTCGTGTTTTATATAATGTAGACATTTGATTCCACTTTGTTTGTACTTTATGAACTTGTTCATCTATTTCCTTAGAGCCTTTCTTAGTAATCACAATTTCTACTTTTACTCCTAACAATCCTTTCTTTTCTTCTACTCGAACAAAACCTCTATTTTCTAACTGCTCTAAAATCGAATTCAGTTCTTGAGGTTCAATATGGCTTATTATTTGAATTTTATCAAATTTGTTAATTCCTGCTCTAATTGCTGCTAGTACAATGATGTCTTTTGGTTCTGTGTCCATGACGCATTGCTTTTATTATGACTAAAATATTCTTTGTTTAATTACAAATACTCCAAAAATTATATTCTGCATGTTTGTTTGCTCTTTATGGAACAAGATGAACATTCTGATGAACAAATTCGTGACATTCTTTCTTTAAAAAAAGTAGTTGTTATAGGAATGTCTAAACATTCATCTAAAGCAGCTCATTTTGTGCCCAAATTTCTATCTGATAATGGATATGATATTACTCCTGTAAATCCAACAGCTGAGGAAATTTTGGGTAAAAAATGCTATGATTCTGTTTCAGAAATAGATGAAGAAATAGAAATTGTAGATATATTCAGACCTTCAGACCAAGTTTTACCATTTGTCCAAGAAGCCATAAAGAAAAAACCAAAAGTGATTTGGCTACAAGAAGGAATCCATAACTCTGAAGCTGAAGAATTAGCAAGAAAAGAAGGAATCAAAGTTGTTTACAATAGATGTATGTTGGCAGAACATAAGAGACTGTTGAAATGACAAACTTTGAAAATTTTTATGATGATCTACTTGATTTAACAAAAAAATATGAACGACAAAACACTCCTCTAAAAATTGAAAACGATCTTGAAAACGATATTGTCAAAATATTTGGTGAAAAAATTACATCTTTGGCAAGAGCAAGAAATGGCCTTAATGATGTAGCAGAACTTGCATATGCTACAGCTGAGCATCACCCATATTGGAATCTGCTGTACAATTGTTCAGAAATTGCAAGTAGTGTTTTAGAGAAATGGAAAGAGTCTCTATCTGTGGATGATTTTTCTGACATCGATTGGGCAATCAAAGAACTTAATCATTCACTTGAAAAAATTAAAAATAAAAATTCTTCT
>SMUZ01045281.1_pt1 | contig 14452 bp, 12 predicted proteins | sample 2456421 | NCBI WGS metagenome assembly SMUZ01 (sample SAMN11095932, study PRJNA526329) | marine sediment metagenome | biome: Marine sediment; feature: Surficial sediment; material: Deep marine sediment; isolation source: Hadal surficial sediment | place: Pacific Ocean | collected 2014-11 | depth... | reverse complement strand
TCGCTCAACCTGCTCGAGACTTCGGTTGTTCCGCAGACACTCGCGATCGACGAGCACGGCATCGTTCGGCTGATCAATCCAGACAAGGATCGAATCGAGGACGAGTTCCTGTCGAAGCGCTACGACGCCCCGCTCGCGGCGGAGGCGATGCCACCAGGTGAGGCGACGGTCCCGCGGCCGACGGCACGGGCGTCCGCACGTGAGTGGCGAGCCTATGGCGATCAACTGTTCCGCTGGGGACCGCCGGGGGGACTCACCGACGCGATCACGTCGTACGATCATGCGCTGGCGCTCGAACCTGACGACGGTCCGACACACTTTCGGATCGGCGTCGCGCACCGCGCTCGGTACGACTCCGACCAGCGCCAGCCGGACGACTTTCGGACGGCAGTTGAGCAGTGGGAAGCGGCGCTCGCCATCGATCCGAACAACTACATCTGGCGACGGCGCATTCAGCAGTATGGCCCGCGTCTGAACAAACCGTATCCGTTTTACGACTGGGTTCCCACGGCCCGCGCAGCGATCGAAGCACGCGGTGCGGCTCCGGTCCCGCTGGGTGTCGAACCCGGCGGCGCAGAATTCGCCGAGCCCGCGGAGACGTTCGTCACGAGTGACGAGACCTATCCCGAGCCGGACCCGGGCAATCGGATTTTCCAGGATCCCGCGGACTTGATCATCGTCGAGGCGTTGACCGTGCCGACGAGCATCATGGCCGGGAGCTCGACGCGGGTGCATCTCACGTTCAGGCCGAACCTCCAGCGCAAGGCCCACTGGAACAACGAAGCCGAAGACATGGTTTTCTGGGTGAATCCCCCTGATGGCTGGGAGGTCGATGTCCGCCACGTGACGGTGGCGCGACCACCGCAAGTCGTCAGCCAGGAACCGCGCCGAGTGGAATTCGAGATCCGCAGCCCTGAGAACGCGCCCGAGGGCGGCGTGGTCGTGCCGGGTTATGCGCTCTACTACGTGTGCGAGGACGTCGACGGGACCTGCCTGTATCGACGACAGGATGTCGCTATCGAAATCGGGCTGCTAGGCGCTCAGTGAGCCCTGTGCCGTCAGAGGCCTTGCAGTCCTCGGCACCTGTACCTGGGCCAGTGGCGCGGACGGAGCGGAGTACGCTGGGCGCCCATCGACAGGTTCTCCAGAGTCTCTGGCCGGAGAGCGGTCAGCGCAAGATCCACTGGACACCCGCCATGACCGTCGCGGTGTTGATGCCGAAGTTCTCGCCGGCGGTGCCGGCGTTCGAGATGTGGTGATTGCGCGCCTCGATGATCCATCCCGGTCCGCGTCGGGGCAGCAGTCGCACACCGAGACCGTACAGAATCTGGAAGTTGAAACGCCGGTCGATCTCCCTCGTGTCGAGCGACGTCCAGAGGATCCCGCCGCCGAGCGTCACATACGGAGTCCACCCGCGGTCGTTCCACAGATGCAGCCGGCCCGCGAGACCGACCAGCCCACCGGCTACGGCATGCGCGGGCTCGGTGTAGACGAGCAGCGTCCCTTCGCCATACAGCTCGAGCCGGTCGGTCACGAACCAGCCCATCTGCGGGTGGAACGCCACGAAGCTGCTGTCGGTCCGCGTGCGTCCCAAGCCGAACAGTCGCCAGGAATGGCCCCACGCACCACCGAGACCACGGGTGCGACTGGCGGCATCGAACCGAGCGGGATCGTTCTGGCCGAGCGCGGTGGCGGGAAGCCACGCAAGGACCGCAAGCACCGACAGGACGGGCGGCCAAAGATGGGACAGGTTGCTCACGTGTGGCTTCAGCTCATGCTATGTGGCCGGCACGTCAGAGCGCACTACCAGGGAGCTCTCGGCCAAGTCCACGAAGTGCCAGTCCGCAGCGACCAGCCAAACGTCGGCGCTGGTATGGCCAGATGCTGACCCTCTCGGACCACTGCGCGTGCCAGCGCCTGGGCTACTCGATGCGTCCGGATGACGATCGCGCCAGGTACAGACCGCACCGACCGGTGTCCCACCCCGCTGGTCGACACACGCGAAGCCTGTCTGGCCACATGTGCTCCTTCGTCACCCGAGGTCCGTCGCAGAGTCCGCGGCGCATATTCAAATGAGTGACAAAATGGTGCGGAGGATCGGATGTGTCAGACGATATCACTGTTTTGGAAATCAAGCGTCTGCTCTGAGCGATCGGGACCTGCCCGTGCTATCTTTTTCGGCTCGGCCAGCATCGGCACTGTATCGGAGGCTGCACTCGAGTTGCGAGGCTGCCTGGGCGCTGGCGAGATCCCGCAGGGCAGTGCCCGGCGGGGGACAACTCCTGTGATGTTGCCGCGTGTCTCGAGGATGTGGTAGTCCGACCGGCGAGCCCTCGAGGCGACAGCACGCGGGTCTCCCGTTGAGTGGACCGTGGCATGTAGGTAAGATGCAGAGGTTGGGACATAGTTTACTCACTGAGGAGGTTCAGATGGGCTATCGAGCTGTTGCGACCGTGGGTGCCGTTGCCGTGCTGGTCACGCTCGTTGCGTTGGGGGCCGCGCCCGCGGCTGCCCAGACCGCCGGGATTCGGACAGTGTGGGGTCAGCCAGACTTGCGGGGCATTTGGGATTTCCGCACCATCACACCGTTGGAGCGGTCCGACGAACTGGGCGACCAGGCGTTCTTCACCGAGGAAGAAGCCGCCAATCTCGAACAGGAAGTAGTCGATCGGAACTTACGCCTCTTGAATCGTCCCGCCGAGCGAACGGTGGCCAGCGACCAGGTGGACCGGCGGGATGACGGAACACCCGGCTTCTACAACAACTTCTGGCTGGACCGGGGCACGCGGGCCGTCGGCACGCGGCGCACCTCGCTGATAATCGACCCGCCGAATGGGCAGATCCCAGCCCTGACTGCGAGCGGGCAGCAGCGGGCCGACGCGAGACAGGCGTATCGTCGGGAGCACCCTGCTGACTCTTGGTTGGACCGAGGCACCTCAGATCGGTGCCTCCTGGGGTTCAACGCCGGCCCGCCGCTGAATCCTGGCGGCTACAACCAGAACCTGCAGATCTTCCAGACGCCGGACCATATTGTGCTGCTCACCGAAATGGTCCACACGGTTCGCGTCGTGCCGCTCGATGGGCGTCCGCCACTCAGCGACGACATCCGGCAGTGGTCTGGGGACGCGCGTGGCCACTGGGAAGGTGCGACCCTCGTCGTCGAGACGTCCAACTTCAATGATGAGAGACGGTGGAGGAATGCCACGGCGGGAGTGACCCTCGTCGAGCGCTTCACCCGCGTTGACGTCGACACGCTCGAGTACGAGTATACGGTGACCGACCCCGAGACCTGGACGAGTCCGTGGACGGCGTCGATCCCGCTGCAGCGAACCGACGTTCCGATGTACGAGTATGCGTGCCACGAAGGGAATCACAGCATGGACGGTATCCTGGCTGGACAGCGCGCAGAAGATAAGGCCGCGGCTGCGAGGCCGTGATCTCCGCGGTACGCCCTGGGGACCCGAGACTGGCATCGCCTTGAAACGAGGCAACGACGATATCCGCGAAGGCCCGGATCCTGTAGGAGGGCTCCCCTGGGGTCGATCACCTTGGCCATGCAGTTGATGACGTCGAGGCTCTGCGCAATCGACGTGCTGCTGGCGGATACCGAGATTCCACGGTGCCGAACGCCCACCCGCACCCAGATCTAGTCCATGCCTCCGACCGTCGGTACCCGGCTCGGACACGACGATGTGACGCGGCCGGAGCGACTGGGCATCAGACAACTCCCGGTCAACCTTGAGGGAGCAATGGTCGAACAGGCCGGCGTTGACCTCGACAAAGCGCTGGAGTTGCCCGTCCGGAACACCTCGGCAGCGGTCTGATTCAAGTGGAGGTACGGCAACCGTAGAAACGGTAGGAGACAACGCATGACGAACCAACGCTACGTGGTCGCGGCAACGTTTGTGGTGGTGTGCGTGGTGGTCGCCGGCGCCGCCGGCCAGCAGAACCGGAGCAACCAGTTCCAGGGCGTCGAGCTGACGACGGTACACGTGGCCGGCAACGTGCACATGGTACAGCGTCCGGGCGGGGGCGCCAACGTCGGCGTCTTCGTCGGGCCCGAGGGTGTCCTGCTGGTCGACTCGCTGTTCGCGCCGCTCGCCGATCGGCTGGTCGCTGCGGTTGGAGAGATCTCTGACGGTGAGATTCGTTTTCTAATCAACACCCATGTCCATATGGATCACATCGGGGGCAACGAACCTCTGGCCAGCCAAGGCGTGCTGATCTTTGCCCATGATAATGTTCGCGTGCGCGCGCTCGAGCGACTCCGCTTTCCACGCTTCGGTGGACGGTTCTCGCCCCAGCCGCCCGAGGGCGCGCGGCCGGTCGTCACCTACAACGATCAGGTGAGCTTCCACCTCAACGGCGAGGAGGTACGCGCCTTCCACGCGCCGCCCGCGCACACCGATGGCGACACCTTTGTCTACTTTCCGGACTCGGACGTGCTCCATCTCGGTGACGTCTTCCGCACCACCAGCTATCCGATCATCGATGTCTACAACGGTGGGACGCTGGCCGGCACAATCGAAGCGCTGGAAATGGCGATTGACATGGCGGGGCCGAGGACCAAGGTGATTCCGGGCCACGGCCTTCGCATCGTCGGGCGCGACGCCATGGTGGAGTTCCTCGACATGATCATTGACGTCCGCGACCAGGTCCGGACGATGATCTCGGAGGGCAAGCCCCTGGACGAGGTGATGGCCGCCCGGCCGACGGCCGCCTACGACGCGGCGTGGGGACAGGAAGCCTCGTGGACCGCCAACGACTTCGTCCCGATCGTCTACCACGAGCTGGGCGGAGGGGCGCTCTACGTGCAATGAGGCGGAGACAGATGCCATGTGCATGAGAATCGACGAGACGTGATCAAGCTGGCCTCGGGCAGCCCCGCCATGTCCGCACTGAGTGCCTTTGCGCAAGACACCGTGTTCACGGTAGGTCGTCCCTGGTGGAGAACTGGGCCCACGAATGGAGCGCCACGCATCCGCGTAAGCCGGAAACTTTCCGCATTGCACCCCCGGCCAGCCAGCGGTAGGATCACGATCTACGGTAGACGCGCCGCGGGCGCGTCTCACGGCTCTGCGTTGCATGAGGAGATAGCAGATGACGAAGCAGGGGCTCGCGACGTTCTTGATGCTGGCCATCGCCTTCGTGCTCGTGCCGGAGTCGGCGACGGCGCAGTCCGGCGACAGGACCATGCCGATGCGCACGCCGGACGGCCAGCCGGATGTGTCCGGTATCTTCACCTTCCGCACCCTGACGCCGTTCCAGCGACCGCGACAGTTCGAGGGAAAAGAGACCTTGACGGCCGAGGAGGCGGCGTCGTTCGAGGCGTCGGAGAGAACTCGTCAGAACCGTGACCTGTTCGATCCAGAGACCGGCGCGCCGAATGCGGGGTATCAACCGCGTGAGGCGGGCGGTGTGCTCTCGTACAACGAGTTCTGGTACGAACGGGGCATCGAGCTGACCTCGGACAAACGGACCTCGCTGATCGTCGATCCGCATGATGGACGGCTCCCGCCGCAGACAGAGACAGCCCGTGTGGCAGCCCGGGAGCGGCGGGCGTATCAGCAGGAGCATCGGTACGATTCGTATGAGAACCGAAGTATGGGCGACCGCTGCATCATGTTTTCCAAATCGGGCCCGCCGATGCGGCCCGGCGCGTACAACAACAACGTCATGGTCTTCCAGACGCCCGGGTATGTGGCGATTCTCAACGAGCAGGCGCGACAGGCGCGGGTCATCCCGCTCGACGAGACTGCGAAGCCCCCGTTCGCGCAGCTCGCGGGCGTGTCACGCGCGCACTGGGAGGGGGAGACGCTGGTCATCGAGACGACCCAGTTCCGCGGCCGGGAGGGCGGGGGGACCGGCCCGAACATGCACCTGGTCGAACGCCTGACCCGACGCGATCCCGACACCGTCGCTTACGAGTACACCGTCACGGACCCCACGGTGTACACCGCTCCGTATACCGTCATGCTGCCGTTTCGGCGCATCGATGGTCCCCTCTTCGAGTACGCGTGCCATGAAGGCAATATCGGGCTGCGCGGGATCCTGGCCGGCGCGCGGAATCTCGAACGTCTGGGGCGCGAACTGCGTCGGTAATGACGTAAGCGACAAGAGCTGTCGGCCCGACGTGTTATCTGACGACGCACTCGCCCCGTGCACGCGGGAGGCATCCTCGCCAGCCTCAACACCCAACATCGTCGCCATCTACGTGCACGTCCGACCCGGTGCGGCGGCGCACTGCGAGCTGCCTCGCCTTCTTGGACCAGCCGCGTGTCTCGGGCGACGAAACCGCCTTCAGGAAGGGAAACCAGAATGGTGGTGCCGACTGGCTGTCTGGGTGGGATCGGCGACGCGGTGTAAATCTGGCCGTGTAGCAAAGGATTCGATGTATAAAGGTCCTGATCAGGCGGGCAACAGCGACATCGCGACTCATCAGTGCCGGCAGGCTAAGGAGGCAAACATGAATTCGGCGCGTGTCTATATTGGGATGTGGGTGGTCGCAATCGGTCTCCTTGGGTGCGCTGGGCCGGAACCTGAGGCGACCGTCGAGCAGCAGACACAGGCGGAGCACGCGGCTCCGCTACGGTCGTTGAGGCAGGTGACCGAGCTGCCCTCGGACTATCGTCCCATTGGCGAGCTTGCAGACCGGGGGATGTTCTATGCCGCTGGTGAGCGGGCCTCGTTCCGCCTCGATGACGGCGGCGACTACCATGGCTATGACGGCCCTGGGGTGTGGGCAAAGGACCCGAAGGGTATGCGCACGCAAGGGCTCCTGTACGGCATCGAGGACGGCGCCATCGTCTCCGCAGGCTACCTCATTCGACAGGCAGATCTCGTCGGCGGTAAGAGCTTCCACGGTTTGACGTTGCGCGAGCTGGATTTTCCCGTCGCTCACTCCATGACGGTTGACTTAATCGCAGGCGAGACCGCAGCATCCAATCAGTACCTATGGCTCTGGCACTTCATCCCACCGCAGGGGTCAGACCAGCCGATCTTGGCGGCTGGCCAACTCCCCTCGGTCACGATCCTGCCGAGCACATACACTGTGGTCGCGTGCGACCAGTATCCCGAGACTCGCTTCTGTCCGGGAATGGGACGTCATTACATCGATCTTCCAACGCCGCTCACCGACCCGACGTTCAGTCGCCAACCGACCGCAGCCGGAGATGACGGGGTGATCTACGGCGAGGCGGCTGGCAAGATCATCTTTATCGAATATGTCTTCAGCCAGGAGGATTTTGCGGCCGGCATCTCGTGGCCTGCGATACCACTGGGCGGTCTCCCCATCCCTCCCATCGACAACGTCCACGTCTTGCATTTCGGCACCGACGAGTCGGTGTCGGGACGTTATACGGTGCACATGTATTTCATTCCCGAGGCAACCTATCTTGGCTGGGACACCGAGCCGTCAAGCCTGTAGCTCGGACGGCTTCGGGGTGAGCCCGAACATGGACCCAGTTCCCAGCAGCTCCCGACGTGAAGACCTCGAAGGAGGCCATTAGGACGGCCACGATGGCAAGGCAGGGCCGGAAGCCGATGACGGCGGTCCAGAAACAGCGGGTCTCGGCCAGGATGCCGGCGTATTGGGCAGCACGGAGGAAGGTTGCCACATGATGACCTTCTCCGTCACGGCTGTGGTCAGGGGGCGTGTATGTCAGCAAAGAACACCCAAGCAGATAGCGACAGGCGGGATCCGATTATTGTCGAGGCACAACGCTACCGCGAGGAGCGGGACAAGAGCTACCGGGAGCAAGCGCTCAGGATGTATCCCTGGATCTGCGCGCACTGCGGTCGAGAGTTCAGCGGCAAAAAGCTTCGCGAACTGACGGTTCATCACAAGGATCACGACCACGACAACAATCCACCCGATGGGAGCAACTGGGAGTTGCTGTGCCTCTACTGTCACGACAACGAGCACGCGCGGAATCAGGTGGCTGACGCGTATGGGGCGCCGTCGCCGGGCGAGGATCGAGAATCCACATCGACCTACAAGCCGTTCGCTGGTCTGGCGGATGTGTTGAAGCGCAACACGTAGCGGTCGCAAATCAAGGCGTGTCGAGCGCAGCGGTGGAACGCAAGGGGTGGATGTGCGCCGACGGCCTGGGTTGGGGGTCGGGACCAGCGGTCAGGGTGAGGCCTGACTCCCAGGCCGTGTCACCGACTGGCGTTCTCCTCGTCCACGACGTAAGTCTCGAGATAGCCGTCAGGACGGAGTGCGCCGGGCTCGGGTCGCCTCCCCGAGTCCGGACGATTCGTTGTGCGGCTACGGTGTCCGCTTGGCCGTCCAGTCACCGCCGCCAAAGTCACCCAAATCGACACTGCCCGACATCTCGTCACCGTCCACGGTGCCATCGACCGAGACCTCGATGGGTGTGCCGCCCGCGTCCACCTCGAACACCCATGCCAGCGTGGTGTCGGAAATCGTCCCCTCGAGCTCGAATGTGCCTTGGGCACTCGTGATCGACCCGGTCAGCTTGTCCCCATCCTGCTGCAACGTCATTGTCGCGGGGCTCGGGCCTGAGTCAAGGTTGAACATCATGGTCCACTCACCAGCGACATTGGTCTGGGCCGTCAGCGTCACCATGAGCACGGCGATCACGATTCCGAGTATCACGGCCTGTCGATTTCGCATGTCATCGTCTCCCTCTACGTTGTGATCCCTACACTACCAGGATCTCGACCAACTCCGCCATCAGTCCGTGGTGAAAGTCGCGCGTCGCACCGAGGGGCGTCGAGGTCGACGCGGGGCCGGGCGGCGACTGGCTCCGCCAGGGCGGATGCAGCGGCAGCCGAATGCCGGGGGACGTTCACCACGGGTTGCCAGGCGGCTGGCTCGTCATCGGCGACGCTGCACCCGCAGCCTCAATGGGGCAGTATGCGGCCGCCTCAGAAGCGGAACAGCCGGTTTATCTTGACGATGAACGTCCGGTTGTCGAGCTCCGAGAACGCCTGTGGAGAGAGCGTGTCCCGCTGCTCGTTGTAGACGATGAACAGCTCGCTCCCCGGTTGATACTCCCACCTGAGGCGAACGTTGGTGCTCAGGCCATGGTTGCTCGAGTTGTACTGGACGAGTGCGCTGACGAACATGGCCGGACTGATCGTGTAGGTCGTGCGCATGGTGACCAGTTGGGTCGAGAAGCTTCCCTGGGGCAGGTCGATCCAATTGAACGACAGGCCTGGCTCGACCGAGAAGTGGGGCGTGAGCTCGACCCGTCCGCTGAACGGTCCACGGCCTCCAAACCCAAGCGCGGTCTTCGTGCCGCCGTAGAAGGCACCGTGCTCGGCGAACACGGACCCGGACAGACGCCGCTGCTGGCCAAATCTGACCGATGTACGAGCGTTCCAGAAGTCGTATCCGCCAACCGGGACGGTGATGTCCGGCGTGAGTGTGAACGGCTCTTTGAGGAAGTCGTACGTGTCGGTGTACGACACGTCGATCGTATCGCTGCTCTCGAACTCGGTCTGGAACCGTCCCCGCGCCTCCCGCGTTTCGACGATCCCTGCCGCATCCGAGATGTAGGTGTACGCACCCTCCCACGTAAACTTCCGGACCGCCTCGATCGCGCGCGGCCGGGGACTGAACCGGACGACCCCGTGGCTCTTACGGAAGTCGTCCCGGCGTACGAACCCGACCGCTGGAGAAAACTGCGCATCGACGAATAGGTGCTCGGCCGCCACCCCATACCGGTCCCCGTCGTATCGGAACGCACCCTGATAGCTCGTGTCCTGCCCCTCGCGCCCCGAAGTGCGCGTCGTCGCCCAATAGGTGTTGATCGCCACGTTGTCGAAGAAGGCAAACGTCGCGTCGGCCCCGTAGGTTTGGCTCGTCCCGGGGCTGTCCGCCAGGGCTGAGCGGTTGGTCACGATCGCGCCGATGCTACTCCGGCGGAGCACGTCAGCCTTGACGCGGGCCACCGCGAAGTTCGTCGTCAGCGCGCCGCTCACCGGCTCGTCGTCCGTCTGGATGTTGATCAACCCGAGGCTGAACCGGCCGACTCGGCCAGTCAGCCGCCCTCCGGCGACGATCGGCACCCGCCGTCCCTCGTTCAGTCCGATTCGCCGGCTGTAGAACATGACCGGGGCGTCGCCCGACCGACCGGATGAGCCGCCGAAGCCGAACGTGCCTTGGTTCTCGAGAAAGAACTCCCGTTTCTCGGGGAAGAACAGGCTGAAGCGGGTGAGGTTGACCTGCTGCTCGTCCGCCTCGACCTGCGCGAAGTCGGTGTTGAGGGTGAAGTCGGCGGTCAGGTTCTGCGAGACCCCGTACTTGAGATCGAGCCCGACGTTGCCACCGAATGCGTTCGAGACGGCCGGCGAGACGTTCACATCCGAGCTGACGTCGCCGATCACGTATGGCTTGATCTCGATCGGACGCCCGCGTGCCGGCACCTCGAGCCCCACCAGGGTCGCCGACCGCGACACCTGGAAGATCGCCGTCTGGCCAAGCCCAGGATCCAGCAGGGTCAGATACGAGGTCTCGTTCTTGTGCCGCACGCGGCGCCTCAGCTGAAGACCCCACACCTGCGACCGCCCCGGGCGATAGCGCATCGACTTGAACGGGAACGCCGCTTCGAACACCCAGCCGCCCTCAAACCTCCCTGTCTCGAGTGTCCACACGGGGTTCCAGTCGCGGTTGTAATTGCGCTCGTTGCTCACCTGACCGTCCGCCCGGCCGCCGATCGGGCTGACGGTGAAGAAATTCCCGTTCCGCCGATCGTAGAACGTGTCGAGGAGAATCGCGACCCCCTCGTTTTGCGAGCGGTTGGCGCTGTCACGGCGCATCTCGTTGACCACCCACTCGGACTCGGGCGCCGCATCCCACACTCGAGCCGCGATGTAGAGATTCGTGTCATCGAAGAACACCCACGCCTCGGTTCGTTCGGTCGCCGGCGCCCCCGCCGTCGGCTCCGTCTGAATGAACCCTCCAAATGACGGAACCGTCTTGTAGACCGCCTCGTCGAGCGCGCCGTCGACGACGAGTGCCTGGAGCCGGACGGCCCGTATCGTGGCGCCACCGTTCTCGTTGCGCGAGATCGTCTCGGGTGCGACGGGCGGCGGCGGGCCGTCGATGAGAATCCCGGGAGGAAGTGCGAAGCCGGCAGCGTCCGACGTCTCCGCCGTCCCGATCGGGACGCGAGACGCTCCGAACGCGGCGAACTGGTCGCTTCCGGGTGCCAGACCGTCGCGTATCTGCGCGACGAGCTGATCCTGTAGTGCGAAGAGCTCGCCTACCAGCCCGTCGATCTTCGCTGTTCGGACAACCCTGGCTGTAGCGACCTCGACGACACGCGCGGTGATCCGAAGGCGGTCCCCGATCCGCTGATACGCGCCGACGATGATCCACGATGCCCCGAGCTGACGGCCGACCTCTATGGCCGCGCCGTTCCCGCCGTTTGTCGCCTCACCCCCGCCCAGCACGACACGCGCCGCGCCTGTCGACTCCGGTCGGATGACCGACAGGTCAGCCACACCTGCAAGATCGGAGGCGACCGTCTCGGCAATCCCGGCGCCGATCCAGTCGTCCGCCGCGGCCCGGGAGATGTTGGTGAACCGGAACAGCGCGACGCGTGCTGGCCCATTGTCCGTGACCGCGCCACTGTCCTGTGCAGCCTCCACAAGCGGACCGGCGGCTCCCAGCGCGGGCTCGTCGACGTCGTCGGCTGGCTCTTGAGCACCGAGCCGCACCGCCGAACCGACCGCCAGGGCCAGGATCGCGGCAGAGAGAAACACACGGCGCAACCAGGAATTCATCGGCCTTCGCTGTGCCACGTAGGGCCCGCGTAAGGATGACTTTCTATTTGCGACCGCCGATTCATCTGGCCTGGCGGCTGCTCGTCGGTCGAATACTGCCCGACTGCTCACTCCTCGCGCATGGCTAGCCGCTTGCCTCAACGCCCCACAATGGGAACTTATGCGTGCGCGGACCCTTCGGTCTCAACCGGATTTCCGTCGTGGCCTTCGGGTCGGCACCGTCGTACACCGACACCCTTCCCGATCGGAGAGATTTCGTCAACACATGCCTGTACTGCAAGGCCGATTCGGACGAGCCTGGCCCCATGACTTCGAGCGGCGCCGGGTCGCGCCCTCCGCAGGCCCAACACCGGTGCCTGGATCCACGGCGGGCACCCAGTGGTGCGGCTGAGAGGTACGTGCGCCGCTGCGCTCGGCGGACACTATATAGGCGACGTGGCACGTTGGTTCGTGGCGACCGAGGGTGGACGGTGCGCGTCGCGCGTCGACTGGACGCGGTGTCACTGCGTGCGTCTCATCGCTGGGTGGGACGTTTCAGGCCGGCCTTCTTGATTCGCGATGCGAGTGTGGTCGGCTTGACCCCAAGCAGTTCGGCCGCCCCGCCGGGGCCCCGGTTGAACTGTCTACACGCCTGTTCCAGGTAGTGTACGGCTAGGGGCCGGATATCGCCGAGCCGGTCACGCAGTGGTGGGACGTCGATCGGACATACGTTCAGGCGGTAGAACAGGTCCTCCCGAAATCGTCCGGCACCGACGTCCTGTCTCAGGTCACGGTTCGTGGCTGTGATGCTCCGAACATCGACGCGGTAGGTCCGCTCCGCACCCGCCTGCTCGAATTCGCCCTCCTGGAGCACGCGAAGCAACTTGGCCTGGAGATCTAGAGGTATCTCGCCGATCTCATCGAGGAACAACGTTCCTCGGTCGGCCAGCTGGAACCGGCCCAACCGATCTCTGACCGCGCCGGTGAAGGCCCCCCGGACGTGGCCGAAGAACTCGCTCTCAAACAGCGCACGTGGAACTGACGCGCAGTTCACTTTGATGAGCGGCCGATGACGGCGCTGGCTCAATCGATGCACGGCCCGTGCGACGAGCTCCTTGCCCGTTCCGCTCTCGCCGGTAATGAGCACGTGCGCGACGGTTGGCGCGACGGGTTTGATCGCGTGCGTCACACGCGCGACGGCCGGCGAGGTGCCGATGATCTCGCCGAAATTGTGACGTGTCTCGATCTCCTCCTGCAGGCAGGTGTTCTCCTCTTCGAGTTGGTTCTTGAGAGCCTCGACCTCGACCAGTGCTCGCTGCAAGGCGTCCTCCGCCTCTTTGCGCCTGGTCACGTCCCAGAATACGACCACTGCTCCGACAAGCTGACCGTGCTCCTGAATCGGAGTCGACGTGTACTCCACGGGGAAACTGGAACCGTCCTTACGCCAGAACACCTCGTCCTCGACTCGGTGGACCTGGCCGTCCTTGAACGCCGCATAGATCGGACACCGCTCTCGTGGATATGCCCTGCCGTCTGGGTGGGAGTGATGCATGAAACACACCCACACCAAAGGAGAGGAAACGTCATGACCCACACACTGATCAGTCCGGTCGTCCTGATGCTCTCGGCCGCCCCTGCGACCGAACCGGCTCGAGCAGCCGAGACCGCGCCGCCGCCGGTCGCTGGCGGGGAAGGTGCCACGGTCTACCACCCGACCATGGAAATTGCAGGCCTCGACATCTTCTATCGCGAAGCTGGTGACCCGTCCAAGCCGACGGTGCTACTGCTTCACGGTTTTCCCACGTCGTCGCACATGTGACGAAACCTGATACCGGCACTCGCCGACGAGTTTCACCTCTTCGCCCCTGACTATCCGGATTTGGGAAGAGCAGGCGTTGGTCATTCAGAACGGCAACGCCTACGACGAAGGCCTCGACAACGACTGCTGGGAACCGATCAAGGCGTACTGGGAAGACCGCGACGCCATCAACATGGGCCTCGACCACGATTTCAGGAAGAACGTCAAAGAGGCCTACGACCAGCCGAACATGTCGAATGCCGACGCCCTTCGGTTCCTCGTGACCCTCGGGGCGACCCAGTGGCACTACACGAACGGCGTCCGCGATAGAGACGTGATCAGCCCTGACAACTGGCACGTGACCCAGCGACTGCTCGACCGGCCGGGCAACGAGGCGATCCAACTGCAGTTGTTCTACGACTATGGCAGCAATCCGCCGCTGTATCCATCGTGGCAGGACACTAGTGGTCTCGAGCAGTCTGACCACCGCATGTCTGGCCTGAGCGAACGGACCGAACGCATTGAACCGCCTTGCCTGACGTGATGAACGGCGCTACGCCCTCCGGCTAGCATGGCGACTCTCGGCGTCTTCATGGTTTGGCGCCCGCCGGTGAGTCGGGACGCTCCGTTGGCGCGAGCTCGCCGGGGCCCGGAAGCGGGGCTTTGTGTCGTGTCGTGGATTCCTCCGCGATCAGCTGGGGGACACCGGCGTATGGGTAGATGACGGGAGCATGGTTCTGCATCAGGCCCCCGGTGTCGGTCGTCGGACCATACGTGCTGTGTAGATCGTGGTTGAGCATTCGCAGCATGGTGGTTTGTTGACCGCGGTGGTGCGCCGTGTGGGTCATGCGTCGGGTCATGATCCACGCGCGGGATCGGCGGACTTCGAAGAAGTCGGTTTCACCGGCCCACCACTCG
>SMUZ01055485.1_pt1 | contig 14526 bp, 13 predicted proteins | sample 2456421 | NCBI WGS metagenome assembly SMUZ01 (sample SAMN11095932, study PRJNA526329) | marine sediment metagenome | biome: Marine sediment; feature: Surficial sediment; material: Deep marine sediment; isolation source: Hadal surficial sediment | place: Pacific Ocean | collected 2014-11 | depth... | reverse complement strand
GCGGCGATGGCCAGGGTCGCGTCCAGGTTTTCGCTCAGGCTTCTCATCGTGAGCGTCGTATTTTCGTTGCTAGCCGAAAACTGAACCGAAGAGCCAAGTTTCTGTAATTCGTTCGAGAGTTCCTCGTTGGTCGAATCAAGCGTTGACTCATTCATCATCGCAGCGGTCAACGATGCCAATCCAAGCTTGTCGAGCGACTCGTGTCGCTGTCCCGCCTCAATACGCAACTGAATCGCCACCGTCGGCGTTTCCGAATTCAATGCCCCAAGAATCTCGACACCATTCTTTAATTTGGAACGCCAGATTTCGGGAAGCACAACTACCGGATTTTCCCCGGCCACCGGAACCACACTGCGATCGAAGTCGTCGGTGCCGCGGCGATACTCGAGATCTTCGTTGCTCACTGCAACGTAATCAGGTAATTCTCTTTCCGGACGGGTCCAGGTATCGGGAGCCGCAATGCTAGCCAGCTGACCGTGTGGCACGATGCTCATGATGACGGCGTGCTGGTCTTTGATATAGCGTCTGTACACGCGCATGACATCTTCTTCACTAACGTTTTCGTAACGGGCGATATCTTCGGTGGTGAAGTTGGGATTACCAGTATAGGTTTCGTAGGACGCTAGTTGGGCGACCTTGCCTGCAATGCTTTCCAGCCCGTAGATTTTTCCGGAAATGATGTTCATCTTGACACGTGCAAGGTCGTCAGCGAGCACGCCCCGCTCTTCAAATTCGTCCAGGGAGTCACGAGCGATCTTCTCCAGATCGGCAAGTGATTTTCCGGATGCCGGATTCGGCAGTGCCACCACCGTAAACGTGCAAGAAAGTTCATCACAGTGATGCCCTGCATTGGCCTGAACCGCAAGCCCGGTTTTCACCATGTTCTTGTACAACAGCGACGTATCACCTTCCCCCAGGATAAACATCAGCACATCCAGCGGTGCCTCGTCGTCGTGAAACATCGAGACAGTTGGGTAGGACATGTAGAGCAGCGACAGCGCGACGTTGTCCTCCATCGAGATATAGCGATTCGCATCCAGCACCACATCAGGTCGGTCAGGCATGGAAACTTCAGGGCCCCGCGGTATGGGCCCGAAGTACTTATCGACCCAGGCGAGTAACTGCGTCTCGTCGAACCGTCCGCCGATGGTTAAAGTCGCGTTGTTCGGTCCATACCAGCGCAGGAAAAAACGTTTCAGATCATTCAGGCCAACACGGTTCAAATCCTCGATATAGCCAATCGTCGACCACGAATAACCGTGCCCGACTGGATACAGTGCCTCGCCCACACGCTCAGTCAACTGGCCGTACGGACGATTATCGACACTTTGTCCGCGCTCGTTTTTGACGGTATCGCGTTGTACGTCAAATTTTTCCTGCGTGACGGCATCGAGGAAATATCCCATGCGATCCGCCTCGAGCCACAGCACTTTCTCGAGTTGATTGGACGGCACCGTTTCATAATAGTTTGTTCGGTCACCGGTGGTCGAGCCGTTAAACGTTCCGCCGGCTTCAGAAATAATTTTTATGTGCTGTTCATCGGCCACGTTTTCTGATCCGTTAAACAACATGTGTTCAAAGAAATGTGCGAACCCCGACTTGCCGATTTCTTCGCGAGCGGAGCCGACGTGAAAAGTAACGTCGACGTGAACCATCGGGTCCGAATTATCTGCGTGCAGGATAACGGTGAGCCCATTTTCCATTTCGTATTTCTTGTACGGAATGGTGAGGTCGTCACTCAATGACTTGCTGACCGATTCGATAAGTGTCAGCGACGCGGGCACTGCGCCCGCGACATTCTCAGTAGCGGATTCGGGCGCCTGTTGGCAGCCGGTGAGTACTAGAACAAGGCCAATCCCGGCCAGTGTCAGTCGTGCTGAATACATAATAAAGTCCCGCAAGAATTCTATGATTTATTGTGAGTATGGGACCCCATTCCGAGGCCCGGGTTCACAGTGAGACCGACTATATTACGCAGAATCGAGGGCGACGACGATTTCGGGATACCTGGGCAACCAGCGATACGCGTCAAGCTGAGCAGGCAACGAATCCAGGTCGGCCTGGCGGGCAACGCCATCTTCTATCGCTTGTCGAGCCACGGCCAACGCGACCTCGCCGCAGACGTCCCATAGGCGGTCGATATCGGGTACCAGGTTGCGACTGGCGATATCGGCCTCGGACAACGATTCAGCCAACGCCGTTCCCGAGGCGGCAATCATGGCATCTGTGATTTCACTGGCGTCGGTCACGATGGCGCCCAATCCTATGCCAGGAAATACAAATACGTTATTGGCCTGGCCGATACGCTGTGTACCCCCGCGCGTTTCGACCGGATCAAACGGACTGCCGGTTGCGACCAGCGCCCGGGCCTTGCTCCAGCGCAACAAGTCTTCGGGAACGGCCTCACTGATTGACGTTGGATTCGACATTGGCAGGATAATCGGCATCTCGACGTGTTCAGCCATGGCACGCACAGTGCCTTCAGTAAAAGCACCGGCCTGTCCCGATGCACCAATCAAGGCCGTTGCTCTGTACGCCGAGACCACTTGCTGCAGATCTTTTCGGCCATCGCCGGCCAGCCCGAGCTCCGCGACCAATGCAGCCGGCCACATCATTTCCTTCTTGTAGTCATCGACCCCGTCGCGATCGTCGCTGAGGATTCCCTTGCTGTCCATCACGACGATCGCTCGCTGCAACGCGTCACCGCCAATGCCGCTGCGAGCCAATTGATCGCGCAATTGGCGAAAGATGCCGAGCCCGGCTGCTCCAGCGCCGTAAATGACGATGCGACTGTCGGAAAAATCAGTGCCACTAATCCGGCATCCGGACTGCAAGCAGGCCGATGCGACCGCGCCGGTGCCCTGTATGTCATCGTTGAACGACGGCAATTCTTTTTGATAGCGATCCAATATCATCAGCGCGTTGTCTTTGCGGAAGTCTTCCCACTGGATGACGACACCCGGGAATACCTTGCTCGCGGCCGCGACGAACTCGTCGACGATCTCGAGATACGCATCACCGCGCAGGCGTTCCTGCCGCCAACCCAGGTATAAAGGATCGTCCAGCAACTCCTGGTTGTTGGTGCCGACGTCCAGGCTGATTGGCAAAGTCTGTGCCGGGTGAATACCGGCGCCGACGCAGTACAAAGCCAGTTTGCCGATACTGATCGCCATTCCGCCGGCACCCTGGTCACCGATCCCGAGGATCGCCTCGTTGTCGGTAACGACCATGAGTTTCACGCCGCTAAACGGTGCCGAAGTGCGCAGCACTTCCTCGATACGGCCCTGGTGATCCGGCGTAACAAAAATACCGCGAGACCGTCGGTACACTCGTGAATAGTACTGAGATGCCTTGCCAACCGTCGGGGTATAGACAATTGGCATCGCCTCGTCGAGGTAACGATGCAGTACGTAGTAGTACAAGGTCTCATTGCGGTCCTGTAGCGAAGAGAGCCCGATATTTCGACCAACAGGATCAGGATTGAAGAATATTGACTTGTAGATACGCTCCGCCTGCGTATCGATATCGTTGTGTTGCGCCGGCAGCGCGCCTTCAATGCCGAGTCGGGCCCGCTCCTCGCCGGTAAAGCCCGTGCCCTTGTTGTACAACGGGTAGCGCAGCAAGTCGGGACCACTTCGACCGACCGTCAATTTGTCGCCAGCTGCGCTGCGCTCAAGTTTGAAATCTTGCATGGTCTACGGAGCCAGGGCGGAGAATGCCCGGAACTACACGTGGTATTTCTTACTGTGTCAAGCAGGCCTCGTCAGACAGCGTCCTGAATGACACCCGTAATCCGCGGCCTTCGCCGTGGGCGTTCGGACTTGAGTACGAACAGATTTCCAGCCAGCACCAGAAGCGTACCGACTACTAATGGTGTGTCGATCTTCAATCCCTCGAACACCACCGAAATAGTCAGCGCAACGACCGGAAACATGACCATCGCATAGCCGGCTTTGTGGGCGCCAATGCGTCCGAGCAAGGTCAGATACGCGCCGAACGCAAAGATCGATCCGAACAAGGTCAGGTAAGCCAGCGAGGTGACGTAGCCGAGCGACCAGTCGAAGTTAAAAGGATAGCCCTCATTTGCCGCGATGGCCGCCGAAAAAACCGTACCGTAGAGCATGCCCCAGGCGTTCGTTTGAATGACCGGCAAATCGCGTTTCTGGGCTGCCTGCGACACCATATTGCCGAATGACGCGAGAACAGCGCCGCCGACAGCCAGTACTGAACCGTAAAAAATGGCATCCGTCAGTGCGAATTCGCCGACCTGCGGCGCAAATATCGTAAGTATGCCCGCAATGCCCAGCAGCGCACCGAATATCACGCGGCGCCCTGCCCTGACGCCGAAGAAAATGCGCGTATTGATAATGTTCATCCAGACCATCGTCGAGAACGCGATCGCCGTTAGCGCTGACGTGATGTAAATCTGCGCACGATACGCCAGAACATAGTTCACGCCGAACAACAGAACGCCCAGCAACACGAACCGAGTATGGTCTCGCAGGCGGAAGCGAATATTCAGCCCGCGGTACCGCGACCATGCAAACAACAGCATTGAAGCGCCGGCGAAGCGGTACACGATCGATACCTCGGGCGCTACCGTGCCAAGCTGAAACTCGATGGCAAAAAAGGTCGTGCCCCAGATCAACACGGTAACGACATACAGCAGCGTGTTATTCACGCCTTGTCCTTGCAATCCAGCTCATGCATGGCCTCGTAAAAAGCCGATGAGCGCAGATTTCGATAGCGATGAACCCGGGTTGCCGGCGACGCGAGCGCAATCAGCGCATCGCGCCAGCGAGGCTTCGGTGGGTTGCTCCAATCCGGGAATCGGCCATTTGGATGCTTGGATTTCATCGTATTTCCCTCCTTCGCGTGATTGAGCATTTGACTATACGGAGTGATCTGAGATATAACAGATACAATTAATTAGAAATGCGACCTATACAGTTATGCTCGCTATTAATAGAGATGAAGACGTATTCTTGTATCGGCAAGTCATTGATTTAATTGCCGACAATATCGCTACGGGCACCCTGGGACCGGGTGATAGACTGCCGTCACTCCGCAAGATGAGCCAGTCCACAGGCGTCAGTGTGCCCACTGTGCGGCAGGCGTACATCGAACTCGAGCGACAGCGACGCGTCGAATCGCGGCCGCAATCCGGCTTCTACGTACGGCCGCAGGCCGCCAACGATATTGTTTACCCAGCCCCAACCTCGACAGGAAAGCCGGTGTGCCTCAACTGCCGGTCGCTCATGGAACGCGTGTCCGACGGCGTCAATCACCCCGACCTCGTGCCGCTGGGCATTGCCAATCCCTGCATGGTGAAACCGGCGGCGAAGACTCTGCATCGCGCGATGAAGCGCGTCATGGCGCGCGCAGAGGAACGTAGTATTAGTTACTCATCCACCTTGGGTGAGCCGGCGCTGCGGCGTCAGATCGCCTATCACTATCTCGACACCATAGGCGCACAGGTCGAGCCCGAAAATATTGCAATCACCAACGGTGGCCAGGAAGCCCTGTTGCTGTCCTTGCAGGCGGTCGCAAACGCGGGCGATGTCATCGCCGTCGAAACACCGACCTACCACGGTCTTCTCGAACTGATCGATAGTCTCGGCATGCTCGCCATCGAGGTCGAAACCTGTCCGACAGAGGGCGTCACGCTAAGAGAACTTCGGCGCGTGCTCGAGGAGCACCCGGTCAAGGCGTGCATGTTCTCGACCACGTTGGCAAATCCCCTCGGCGTCACCATGCCGGAAGAAGACCGGCGGAAGCTCGTCGCGATGATCGATGAATTCGACATCGTTCTGATTGAGGACGATGTATATGGGGACCTGCGATTCGACGGTTGCCGCCCCATCCCGGCGCAATTCTTAAGCAACTCGCCCAGAATAATCACCTGCGGATCGTTCTCAAAGACGGCTGCACCGGGATACCGAATCGGCTGGGTGGTCACCGAGCGGTATATGGATACGATCACTCGACTGAAACGCGCATTTTCATGTTCGTCGGGCCTGATTCAGCAGCTGACGCTGGCGGATTTTCTCGCGTCCGGTAACTACAACCGGCATTTGAAGACGCTGCGACCGTTGTTGAAACGCAACGCGGATCGCATGAGCGCCATGGTCGCAGAGCATTTTCCGGCCGAAACACGCACGTCCAGACCGGTTGGAGGATCGGTACTGTGGCTGGAATTGCCCAAACAGGTCAATGCCGAACAACTGTTCGATGATGCGATTGCCGCGGGGATCAGCATCGCACCAGGACAGATATTCTCGCCATCTAACCGGTATACAAACTTTACGCGTCTCAGCTATGGACATCCGTGGACCGAGAAGACCGAAAACGCGATTCGTTGGCTGGGCCGGCGCGTAACCGAACTTAGCTGATTGTGGCTCCTCGCTCAGGCGAGGCTGCATAATAGCGACATGCAGAAAGTGCTTCTTGTCATGCCAGTAATCCTGCCGGTCTTTTTCTGGGCCGCCTACCACTACCATAAAGATCGGCATCTGCCGGAACCGCTCGGCCGCTTGTTGCTGACGTTTGTGCTCGGCGTGCTCGCGGCCGCGGTCTCGCAGGCACTGTACATGGCGCTGGATCCACTAGCCTTGCGATTCGATGCAGGCGCGTTGTCGGAATCCAGCTCACTGGGTCTGTTCGCCTATTCCCTGCTGGCTATCGGCCCAATCGAGGAGTTTTCCAAGTTGTTGTTCTTCGTGTTGATTGTGATTCGATTTAAAGAGTTTGACGAGCCACTGGACGGCATCATTTATGCGTCTTTCATCGGTTTGGGCTATGCCGCGATCGAGAACTGGCAGTACCTCGACTACCTGACGCCACTTGAGGCCGCAGCACGAGGCTTTGCGAGCCCGGTCGTGCACATGCTTTTCGCGTCAATCTGGGGGTACTGGATTGCCAGGGCGATTCTTGCCGATCAATCCGTATTGCGCGCCGGCTTGGTCGGGTTTGCGATCGCTGCGACGCTGCACGGCTTGTACGACTTCATGGTCCTGCTAAAGCCTTACAGCGCTCTTCCCTGCGCTGCGCTCCTGGTGTTGGTCGTATGGATTTGGCGTCTTAAGGTCATGCGCGAACTGCACATCGAAGCCACTCAGGCCTCTGCGTCGCGCAACGAATAGTAGAAATACTAGGGAGCGAGACGGTTGTAGGGGTCATCCACGCCTTGGTCCGCTGCGGCGTCCTCGAGCGTAAGTTCCGACAATCCTTCCGGCTTATCCAAAAGCCGGCTGCACCGTCGCTGAATTTCCTCAAGCTTTAACGACACACTGGATTCAGCTGCTGAAATATCCATCTAAGTAACACCTTTCCCTTAAAGTATTCACTGAGCCATCGCCGTATCGCGATAGCTCATACTGTCGCAGTATAGAGACAGAGGTGTCTGCAGAACGTGAGGTACGTCACACAATAATCGCGGAAAGCGGACTTTTGGCCGGACTTATGTAAGCTCACTGGCATAAAAAAAGGCTGCTTCTCTCGAAGCAGCCCTTCTGTTACATGCACCTGTGTGCAGGTGCGGTCAGTTTTACGGCTTCAGACGGTCAACGGTACCCAACACGATAACCGTAACCGCAGCTGCCAGGAATAGACCGTTCAGCCCACCCAGTGCCGTCGTAATGTACGGACCGATCTCATTGATTCCGTTCAATCCTCCCTGCGCAACATTTAAAGCCACTGCTGCAATCAGGAACCGAGACCGATCATCTTCGGCAATGAACCATGCGCCTGCAATACCCAGCAGTGCCACAATCAGGTCACTCATTGGAATAGTCACGAACGCAGCAACGATTGCCACGACCACTCCGACGAGTTTGACGATTTTATCTACACCCATTAGAAATCCCCTTATTGACGTTCTATTATTATGCTTTTTTGTGTGCGCTGTTATTGTTATGGCAGCACGCTGTGCCGCAAACGACGTCAGTCTATCAGGTATAAAAAATTATTGTTTCTTATTGATTTACAAGTAGTTAAACGTGTTTTCAAGAAGTTACACTAAGATAAATTTGAGCAATCTGACTGTTTTTTTATCCGTCCTGCTCAATATTTCACGAGCGCCGAACCCCAGGTAAACCCAGCCCCGAATGCTTCGAATAACAGCAACTGACCGCGTTGGATACGCCCGTCCCGAACAGCCGTATCCAAGGCCAGCGGGATTGATGCCGCCGAGGTGTTCGCATGTTCGTCAACCGTTACGACGACACGCTCCATCGGCATGTCCAATTTCTTCGCGGCAGCAGCAATAATTCGCAAATTGGCCTGGTGTGGTACCAGCCAATCCAGTTCGCTCTTGTCGATGCCGTTGGCCGCGAGAGTCTCGCGAGCAATCGATCCCAGAGTAGACACTGCTTTCCGAAACACCGCGTTTCCATTCATCCGGATGAAGTCCTTTCCTGAGATACGCCGCGGGACCTCAAGGAGATCCTCGAATTTGCCATCGGCGCGTATGTGTGTCGATATGATGCCCGGCGTGCCACTGGCTTGCAGCAGCACAGCTCCGGCACCATCCCCGAACAGCACAGCGGTGTCGCGATCACTCCAATCCGTAATCCTCGACAGCGTCTCACAGCCGATCACAAGCGCTGTTTTCGAGCCGCCTGTCTGGATCATGCGATTGGCCACATCCAACGCGTAGACAAAGCCTGAGCACACGGCTTGAATATCGAAAGCCGGGCAACCGTGGATGTCGAGTTTGCGTTGGATAATGCAGGCGTTGCTTGGAAATACCTTGTCGGGCGTTGTCGTTGCGACCACGATCAGGTCGATCTCGCTGACATCGACACCTGCCATTTCAATGGCATTACGGGCTGCCGCCAGACCCATATCCGACGACGTTTCTCCGTCGGCCGCGACGTGGCGTTTCTTAATCCCGGTTCGATCGCGGATCCATTCATCGGTCGTTTCCACGGTTTTCTCAAGGTCGCGATTGGTCACGATCTTTTCCGGCAAGTAACTACCGGTACCAGCGATACGTGCATATATCATTGCTGTGGTCTCGATCAGGCGTCGCGACGCAGGAATTCTGCGACTTCACGCAACGTTGGGTAGTCAAAGAGGTCGCTGATATCGAGTTTGCCGGGATAGCGCTCGTCGATGGCCAGCACGATTTCTGTCAGGGTCAACGAGCTTACACCGACTTCAAACAGGTTGTCATCGGCGCCGATGCCGCGCTCTTTGGAAAATTCGCTGCAAATACTCATCAATTCGGACACGAGTGGATCGTCGTCGCTGATGGGCGCTACCCGCGCAGGCTCCGATGCCCGAATAACATCATCGAATTCGCCATCCAGGTAAGCATTCAGAAGTTTCACGCGCTGTACTTTGCCACTCGTCGTTTTCGGGATTCGCGACACGGGAATGACGTGATCAACCTCCAGTCCGGTCTGTTCACCGATTGTCCCGCTGACCGCCTCCGCAATGCTTGCAAAAGCGTCCAGATCCTGCCGATACAGAACGAATACGAGCAATTCCTCAGTCTGGCTGTCCTCGGTTTTGGTGCCGCCAACGACGACCTTGCCAAGATCCAGACCGTCAAGCCGCGCTGCGATTTCCTCGATATCGTGCGGATAGTAGTTCTGGCCATTAACGATGATGATGTCTTTGGAGCGGCCAGTGATGACCAGTTGACCGTCGACGATCACGCCGCAATCTCCGGTCCGCAACCAACCGTCGCCGCTAAACAATTCTGCTGTGGCCACATCGTCGCCATAGATTCGATCAGTAACGCCGGCGCCTTTGGCCTGAATGTTGCCGACGATCCCATCCACTATCACTTGATCGGCATCATCAACGAGACGCATTTCCACGTCGCGTATGGGGCGACCGACCTTGACGAAACTCACGGCATCCGCGTCGCCTTCATCCGCCGTCTCGTAGGCTGATCCAATGCGCAGACTGTGTCGATTGACCAGGATTCGAGAATACTCATCGTCTGGGTTGGCCATCGTGACTCCCACGGTGGCCTCGGCAAGGCCGTACACCGGCGTCATCGCCGATCGTCTTAACCCATGTGGAGCAAGCGCTGCCAGGAAATCCTCGCATAGCTCGTAGGATATCGGCTCCGCACCATTGAGAATCAGCTTGACGCAGGAAAGATCCAGGTCCGGCAAGCCCTTGCGTTCGAACAGCTTGAGAAAGTGCTTGTAGCCAAAATTAGGGGAACAGAGCTGCGTTGCACGAAACTCATTGGCCTTACTCATCCACAACAACGGCCGACGGACAAATAGGCTGGTGTCCATTACTGCGTGATTCATGCCCGTGGCCAAAGCGCTCATGTGATATCCAATCAGCCCCATGTCGTGGGTCAGTGGCATCCAGCTCAAGCTCCGGTCATCCTCTATCCAGTGCGCTGCCTCGGCAATCGCGCGAATATTGGCGCACAAGTTGCTGTGCGTCAGGCACACGCCCTTGGGATCACTCGTGGATCCCGACGAATACTGGATGAATGCAATGTCGTCGGATGCTGCCGCGAACTGCTCGCCGTTATCACCGGGCTCGACGTCGCTAATTAGCGCCGTTCCGGACTCGAGAATATCCGTGACCTTGTCCAAACCCCGATCCCTGGAGAACGCGAGCAACCGCGTCAACAAATCGGGTTCTGTGAACAGCGTGGCTCGCTCGAGTTGCCCCAGGATGCGAAACAGCTTCAGGCGATGCTCATCGCTGATGCCAACCGCAACAGGTACCGGCACGATTCCGCCAATGATTGCAGCCCAGAAAGCGACGACAAAACTCTCGTTGGACTTGCTGAATACAACCAGTTCGTCGCCTTGCTTCATGCCGCGGGATTGCAAGGCACCGAGCAATGCAATGGCTCGGTCCCAAAGTTCCGCAAACGTCACGGATGTCTCATCGTGCTCGCCATCGATGAAACGGATGTGCCGATCTTTGCCACGTGCATCGGCGGCCAATTCGATCAGGTTTTCGTAAATCTGCATTCTTACTCGCGAAACGTCGGTTGCAACATGATATCCCGGGCCGAACGAAGATTTATTCCAAGTTCAAGGCCGGGCTCTTCCTGTTCGATCACTGACATCCGGAATCCAGGCAACAACAAACCGAGGTGTATTTTCATTTCGAGGAACGAGAAATACTCGCCGACGCAACGGCGTGGCCCGAGCGAGAACGGAAAAAACGGCCGATCCTTCTTGGGTTTGTCCGATGCGGCAAAGCGATCAGGATCAAACCGGTCTGGATCGGGCCAATAGTGCTCGGTCCGGTGAAGGACATACGGTGACAGGTAGATGTCGGTGCCCGGCGGCACATCGTATTCGCCCAGTTCATCGCCCTCCTGCGATCGCCGCGAAAAAATCCAAACCGGCGGGTACAGCCTCAAAGTCTCTTCGAGCACCTGTTGCGCATACGTCATCTCGGCTGCACGTTCGTACGTCACCATGGACGCGTCCGGCAACACTGCTGTGGCCTCCTCCAGCAGTCGTTGTTCGACTTTCGGGTGAGTCGCAATCAGGTACCAGGCCCAGTTCAATGTATTGGCCGATGTTTCAAATCCGGCAACGACAAGCGTGATCAACTCGTCGAGCAATTCCTTGTCAGTGAAATGCACACCGTTCTTGTCTTTGGCCACCACGTAAATTGACATGAAGTCGAAGCACTGATCAGCATCACGATTCCGCCGCGTCTCGATCAGCTCAAGCAATAAGTCTCGTAACTTGCGCACTTTCATAACCACGCTCAGGTCGCGGGTCGAGTCATTGCTTAGAAAAGCAAACGGATTGTCGTCCTCGGCTTCGATCCACGGTCTTGCGTCGTCGCCGAACACGCTGATGAGAATCAGGTCTAGCGCAAACCGACTGGTTTCTTCGGTGATATTCAAGCTGCCGCCATTTGCAACGACATCCGACCAACGGCGGTCCAGCTTCGCGGCGCATTGCACCATGACATCCGTCAGTTCGTGAATTTTCTGCCGGCCAAAAGCCGGTTGAATCATCGTGCGCGAACGGCGCCAGACATCACCGTCACTAACGATCAGGCCGTTGCCCAGCAACATCTTGACGCGCTCGAATCCCGGTCCTTTCACGTACTTCGTGTGCCGTTTGACGAGAATGCGGCGAACGTCGCTGGGATTGTTCACAAAGTAGGCAAGCCGCCCTTTGGGCCCCACCATGCTGACTGCGTCGCCGTATTCATCTCGCAGGCCCTGCAGAGTCGCCAGCGTCTCGGGATTGACCCCGAGTGTCACTGGCTCAACCGGGCCCGGCGGTCGCCTGAAATCAACAGATGAAGCGGTCATGAACTGCGGTAGGATTGATGTCTGGGTATGGAAAAACAGGCGCAATACTACATTGAACGAAAACAAACCTATAGACTTCCAGTCAATCGAGTCTCGTCGTAGTTCACGATCTGACCGGCGCATGACTGTGTTGCGTCGTCTTGCCTATTTTCTCGGCACGCCGATTCTCCGCGGGATATTGCGACTGGCAACCCTTACCTATCGTATCGAAGCCATTATCGGCGCCGACAACATTGAACCCTTCCTCGACGGCAAATCGGTGTGCGCGCCTGCCTACTGGCATCAGCATCACGTGTTGTGCTCATCGCTTGTGCGACGTTGGATAGATCGTGGATTCAAGGCCTGTTTTCTGATTTCGGGATCGGTCGATGGCGAGGTGCCCGAGCGAATTGCCCGTTCCTGGGGTGCAGAGGTCATTCGCGGATCGGCCAATCAGAGTGGCGCCCTGGCCTTACGGGATATGCAAGGCATGATGAAGCGAGGTTACTCGATCGTGACGACGGCGGACGGTCCGCGCGGCCCGATATACGAGATCAAATCTGGCGTCGTTGTCATGGCCAGGATAGGCGGAGTGCCCGTGCTGCCGATTGCCTGCGCCGCCGAACATGCCTGGTACCTGGATCGCTGGGACAATTTCATGATTCCGAAACCCTTCAGCCGAATCGTCCTTGCCATCGGCGAGCCCTACGACATTCCGTCCGATGTCCCGCTGGACGCTATCGAGCCACACAGGCTGAACGTTCAGGCAGCAGTCATGTCTTTAATGAGAGAATCAGAGGACAGACTACAGCTCGATTGAGAGATTATTTTGGTGAAACATTTCCTATTGGCCGTTATCGCAGCGACAGCGACTAACGCCTACGGTGAAACCGTGCTCACGCCACACCGGGCTGAGTACAAAGTGAAAATCAGTATTCTGGGTGGCCAGTTGAATACGGAGCTCCGAGTCACCCCGGACGGTTACACCGCGACTCATGTCGTCAAACCCACGGGCATGGCCAGATTGCTCGCACGCGGGCAGATTCGTGAGACGTCGCAGTTTCACAGCTCGGACGATGGTATTCGTCCCGTCAATTTTCGCGCTAACGATACTTTGACGCGAGACAAAATCAAAGCATCGATCCAGTTTGACTGGGAATCCGGCGAAGCCACCGGCACTGTCAATGGTGAGGCGTTCAGATCGACAATGGATGATCTCGCCTATGACCACGTCTCGATTCAGTACGAACTCATGTTCGACTTGATGAATGGCGGCCCTTCGTCGCAGTATATTCTGTTTGATATTGACGAACTCAAGACTATCAACGTTAGCCAGATCGGACACCGCACTGTAAAGGTCCCTGCTGGCAAATTTGAGGCAATAGGCGTACAGCACCAGGTGGTCGGTTCCAAACGGATCACGACCATGTGGTGCGTTGAAGCTCTGGATTACCTGCCCGTGATTATCGAACAGCACCGCAAAGGCAAATTGAAAATGCGAGCGGTGCTGACCAGCTACTCTCCACTCGAGACCTGAGCGAATTCCTGCACGAGTCCGAGTATCTTCTTGTCCCTGTGCCAGATTTCGATGTCGCGTTGCAACCGCCGGCCGCCGTTCTGCAATCGATAGGCATCAACCAGCTTCGCGCCTTCTTCATCGAGCGTTTCCACGACGTACGCTGTGCCCTCCCATCCCGACACACGCGCGGCTGAGATCGCACCCACGCTGATGGTGCGGCTTTCACCGAACCGATATTCCTCTACAACGGATCGGTCAAAACTGATGAATATTCCGGCATCTGTCTGCGTGATTTTCAGTGAACTGCCAGTTTCGAGAAACACATGGACGAGCAATTCCCGGGCATCACGTTGGCCAGATCCGCGGTTCCCGGTTTGCACCCAGTTGCCCGAAAAATCGACTCCCGCAGGCACATCGGCAGGCTTGCGCAATAAGACCTCGGCCGACCCGCAAGCCGTCAGCAGCAACACGGCGGCCAATACAGTGACGAGGCTGCGCGTCATTCAGGCCTGCTCCAGAAACGCCTCGCAGGTTGCTCTCGCCTCATCTTGTTGCGATGCGGTTGAGCATACTTCCATTACCGAAGCCCGTATTTCTGCCAGCGCAGTCTCGTGGTCGCTTGTCTCACTCCACTCAAGCAGGCGCCCTTCCAGTCTGCTGAGCTGTGCCTTCGGGCGATGGTACAGTCCGCCGGAGTTTTGAAGTTCCTCGATCAGCGCAACCGTTGTGTCATGAATGAGTTGCGTATCGCCCGGTG
>SMUZ01017826.1_pt1 | contig 14614 bp, 18 predicted proteins | sample 2456421 | NCBI WGS metagenome assembly SMUZ01 (sample SAMN11095932, study PRJNA526329) | marine sediment metagenome | biome: Marine sediment; feature: Surficial sediment; material: Deep marine sediment; isolation source: Hadal surficial sediment | place: Pacific Ocean | collected 2014-11 | depth... | reverse complement strand
TGAGGGTTTGAAAGATTATCTTTCAAACCCTCAAGGGATAATCGTCCTGCATCATATGCCCCAACAGCTTCATACACATCTACTATAGTTAACTCTCTACCATCTAAAATACCAGGCATTATAGTTCCCCCGTAAACAAAAACTGATGGTAAATTCAATCTAGTCATTGCCATCATAGTTCCAGGTAAGCTTTTATCACATCCAGCAATTCCAACTAATGCATCATACTGATGAGCTCTTACCATTAATTCAATAGAATCAGCAATTACTTCTCGAGAAACTAATGATGATTTCATTCCTTCATGTCCCATTGCAATCCCATCGCTTACTGCTATGGTACTAAATTCTCGTGGTGTAGCTCCCCCTTCTAGAACTCCTTCTTTAGCTTTTTGAGCCAGTCTTCCTAGATGAATATTACAAGGCGTAGCTTCATTTCCTGTATGGCAAACACCAATGAATGGTTTGCTGAGATCATCATCAGTTAATCCCATTGCTTTGTACATTGCTCTGTGAGGAGAACGAGCAGTCCCTTCTAGAACATTTCTACTTGATATTTCCATTTTAAACAAATTACGATAGGCATACCATAATTTAGGTGGTTTGTTATCCTAACATAGTTTGAGTGTCTAATTCTAATAATTGGTCATCAATTTGTGTTTGATCTTCGCCGCCATAGGAAATAAGAATTCTATCTCCATCTTCAAAAACCATTTCTGTTAGATTATCTACTGGTTCATGATTGACATAAAACTTTAGAGAAAATTCTTCATTTGTACAGAACTTTCTTTCTCCACCTGCTGAAGCTTTATATGAAAAACATTCCTCGTCGAGTCCAATTTTTATTGTTTCAAATAGCCATCCCATCATAACGCCTGTGGCATGTCTGTGAATGATACTGCCATCCCCAGCTTCAAAATGTTGGTAACTATTTTTTATTTGATATCCTGGACCTGAATAAGAAAAAGTATCCCCATGAAGTTTAGTCAAAATTGTAGCATGTACGTGTTCTGAACCAAGACTTCCAGCTCCTGGAGGTGCCCCCGGAGCAACTTGGTCAAAACTCAAAAAATTATACACTTGAATTCCAACAATTATCGCAATTCCACTAAAAACTAGTACAGCTATAAGTGTATGCTTTCTTTTTTCTTTGATCCTTTGAGTAGCAAAAGAGTCTCTTTTTTCCTCTCTTTCTTTTCGCGATTTTTTACCCATGAGATAGTCAAGTTCCTAAAATTCCCTTAATTAACTTAATTGATAGAAAAACCATAAATAAAATACAATGTCGGGAATTACATGAATTGCATTTTTTGTGAAATAATACAAGGAAAAAGACGAGGTCATTTCATTTACCAAGATGAAACTCACGTAGGATTTTTAGATAAATATCCAATAGATTATGGACACGCTCTATTTTTACCACGTGCACATTTTGAAAAAGTAACTGACATGACGCCAGACGATGTAGGTAATCTGTTTTCAAAGATACCGAAAATTGCAAAAGCTATCATCAAAATTACTAATGCAGATGCTTTTAGTATGGCACAAAACAATGGTAGGGCTGCAAAACAGATCGTGCCTCATGTACATGTTCATATTATTCCAAGATTCAATGATAGAGAGACTCTCTGGACTAAACGAGATATTGGAAACGATGATGAATTAAAAGTACTTGCTGAAAAAATTCGTAACTGTATTTAAATTGCTTAAAATTATGTGTTTAAAACTAAAAAATTAGTTCGTTCAACCTAAACAAACTCGTCTTAAAAGGGGCATGGGAATTATTTAAAATAAAAATGGATCTAAATATTTTGATAGCAGAGGATAATGATTTTACCTCCAAACAATATAAAACTGTATTAGAAAAAAATGGGCATAAAGTCACTTTAACTAAAGATGGGGAAGAGTGTTTTGATATCTATAATGACGAAGTAAAATATCATGAATTATTCAAACAACAAAAGACTTCTCCTTTTGATATTGTATTATTAGATCAAAACATGCCAAGAAGAACTGGAACCGAAACAGCAAAAGATATTTTAAAACTTAGGCGAAATCAGAGAATAATTTTTCTCTCTGCATATGGGCAAAAAATATTAAAAGATGTTTCGGATGTAATGGATGATTCCATACAAATTATACAGAAACCTTTTTCATTAGATTTTCTACTAAAAAAAATTGAAGGCAGAATAATTAACTCACGTGCTAATAGAGATCTTAACACAAGAATAAAAGGTACACAAGAAAACAACTTGATGACAATTACCCAATCTGAAGAATCAATTCGTTGATTACTGATTTGGATTATATCTTAAGATGGCGCCAATTTTTCCAATGCTAGATAGCATTGTTCCGTGTTCTGCTTTTCCAGAAACTACTTCAATTTTAGTTCCAGTTTTTGTAGCGAATAGTGCCAGATAGTCTACAATTTCTTGCTGACTTACTTGTAAATCTGTACTATTACAGTTTGGACACGCGGTTTTTAGTAATTCAGTTTTTCTTGGTATAACTTTTGGTAACTCAATTATATCTTCTTGAATATTTTGACATTTTTTACATTTACATTCAATTCTATATAGATTCGTATCATCCGTAACGATGATTTTATCTGCTACATTATTTTTTAAATAATTAATAACTTCTTTCATACCATAAGCCCCCAATCCCGTGTTTGAATTGATATGTTTGAATAACTCTTCAACAATTTTTTTTTCTTCAACCATTCTGAAATCTGATAATATATCACCTGATTTTGCAAATGCTTCTCTAATGCCTTCTGAACCTGAGTATGACGCATCAATTGTTGTTAATACCATATCTTGTAAACGATATTCAAGATAGTTATTGTTGATAAATTCTTCTTTGGTAGGTCCAGGTCCTGAAATAATCAGACCTTTAATTGGATAAATATCAATAAAATACTCTTTTGTAATATCAGCTACTCTGTTAAAAAAATAGGTAAGCTCCATTTCACGTAATTTTTGAAATCTTTTTGCAGACTGTCCTCCCTGTCTATGTTTTCCAGCAACCCCTGAACCAGTTTCTTTTAACACTTCAATTTTGTCCCCATGTAATAGTCCCCAACCTGCGTCTTTAGCATCTATAGCCAGAAAACCAATTAAATTGTCATCTTTGAGCATATCTTTTAGAATATCTACATGAAAATGATCATCGCATCTATACAGAAATGTTTTCAAATCTTTGGGAGGATCAATTTCATAAACTTTGACTATTTCACTTCCAAGTGGCCCTCCGCCCTCAGGAGGTAACGCACCACAGAAAATTACAAGACCACGTTCGGGAGTTTTTTTGTAAAGTTTTAGTCTTTGTACAACTTTAGATAATGAATCTACAACATGTGTTCGAGTAAGATCTGATTTTATATTATCTGCAGTTCCCTGCTCTTCTCTTAAATTAGTAATTACCTCATGGAGTTGTTTACCCTGTGGAACATACAAGCTAATTAATTCTGTCCCACGACCTGTTTTTTGTGATAATTCTTCTAATGTCTTTCTAATTTTGTAAAGTTTCACAGAATCCTGTTTTTGTAATTTGAATTTTACCATATTTTCAATTGTCTGACGGAGCGAATATTAAGTTTGATTGAAATTAGATTATCACAAATTAGATTTTGCCAAATTGGACCTTTAATTTACAAAAATTGACCGCACTAAACATTACCTTCACTAGATAAGAGTTATTATGGGAAGTAGAACTGTTGGGAAACTTTATCCTATAGCACTAGATGACTATCCAAAACTTTTGAGATACAAAGTATCTGAAAAGGGGATTTATCATATTGAAGATTTGATTCGAGAAATCTTCGTAGAAAACAAAGAACTCTCACTCAATAAATTGACTCAATTAGGTCTTTTATTAAAAACATACATTTGTCAAACGAAACGCGTGGATGAAGAAGTGATGTTTCAAGAAATCTCAAAACGAGCAAGAAATCTAGGTGGAGTTGAAACTCACGAAATCAAAGCAATTCTCAAGCGATTAATGATGCGTGATTTGATTAGTTCTAATCCTCTATATGATCCACGAATAGCAATAGGCATTCATCATAAAGAAATGTATTGAGAAGAATTTTTTCCAGATCGTATGTTCGTTACGAACACCGAACTCGGTATATCTTAAAAACTCAAATAAAAAAAATGCCAAAGGACGATTTGGATATAAAAAGCTCTGCTTTAAAGAAGAAATCCTCAAAATCTGAAAAAACTATAGAAAATACTGAAATTCAAATTAAAAAAGCTAAAGAATATATGAAAAAAATCAACAGTCAATTAACAAATAGACTACATAGAATTGATAAAATCAAAAAATCCCATGAACGATTTGAACAGCAAATAGAAGTTTTACAATCTGGAAAATTTGTCAATAGACAAGAAAGTTTAATGGATATGGTAAATGATATTATTGAAATTCCAGAAGCAATTAAGGTAAATAATGAGTTATCTGGTCTTATTGAAAAGTATGCTGTAGAAAAACTTGATTTAATGAAAAAATTATTTTCGAATGAGAAAAGACAAACAAGAGAATTTAATGAAAAATTAAAAGAAAATTTATCTCAATTAGCAATGTCTGAACAGAAATTAAAACGACAACGTGACAATTTACAAATTGATTTGAGAGAAAAAACTAAAAAATTAGCTCAAGCAGAACGACTTTCTGCTATTGGGGAATTGTCTGCAAGATTAGCACATGATCTAAGAAATCCATTAACTGTGCTTAAGGGAGTTGTTGAAATTGCCAGAGCAAGAACTAAATCTGGAGAAATTTATTTTTCTACTAAACAAATTGATATGATGGAACGTGCTATTGCTAGAATGTCAAATCAAATTGACGATGTTTTAGAATTTGTAAAAATTCAATCATTACATGTAACAAAAAATTCACTTTTAGATACCTTAGGACTATCCTTGGCAAAAATAAATAAATCATCAAATATCAAAATTCACATTCCTGATAACAGTATAGAATTTGTATATGATTCAGATAAGATTGAAATTGTTTTTGATAATTTACTAAATAATTCAATGCAAGCAATAAATGATGATGGAGTAATTACAATTAGATTTATTGATATAGAAAATGAGGTTGAAATTGAAGTGGAAGATTCGGGTGGTGGTGTGTCAGATGAAATAATATCAAAAGTTTTTGAACCCCTATTTACTACAAAGAAAAAAGGAACAGGACTAGGACTAGCAAGTTGTAAGAGTATAGTAGAGCAACATGGAGGGAGTATTTCCATAAGAAACAAACCTACTGTATTTACAATAAAGTTGCCTAAAATGGTAGAAATATCTACAATTTAATAATCACAAATCATCAATTGCTTGCCTAAAAACATCAATAGGTTGATTTCCTCTAATTTTGATAATTTTTTCATCATTGAATATCAAAAAGGAAGGTGTAGCATCAATTCCTATTTTTTTGCCAAATTTTTCTAATTCAAGAACTTTTTGGTTATACTTGTGTTCATCTAAACATGTTGTAAATTCATCAAGTTCTAAATTCACTGATTTTGCAAATTGATTTAATGAATCATAATTTATCCATCCTGTTTTCTCGCCAGCCCAATTAGAATACAGTTCGTTGTGAAATGCCCAGTATTTTCCTTGATCTTCTGCACAATATGTTGCCTCAGCCGCCAAAATTGAATCAGGACCATTTAATGGAAAATCTTTGAAAACAAAATTTATTTTTCCAGAATCTATGTATTCTTCTAAAATTATATTCAAACTAGATTGATGAAATCTATAACAAAAAGTACATTGATAATCCCCCCACTCTAATATCGTAATTTGTGCAGAGGAATCCCCCAATAGCGGAGATCCATTTTCCATGAGATTTTTTTTGTCAAAAAGAACTTCTTCGTCATTTTCCATTCCAAAAAGAAAAAAAATAGAAATTGTACCTAAAATTATGGGGATCGCCAAATAATATAATTGATTCATATTTTGATTATTTTAACGAAGTAAGTATTTCATCGTTTGGCAGATAATATAATTTATCAATCTTAGATTGAACAAGAATTTAAATACGCAGATAGATTGAAAAATGAAAGATGTCTCAGTCAAGGGGTATAACAATTACAAAAACTGGGGTTCCAATTTATGCAATAATACTACTTGCTGCTATCTTTGTTTTTGGTTTGTTTGTTGTAGGTTATGATCAGGGTCATCTATTTAGTGTAATTATGGGCGAAACGGCGTTCGAAGAATTATACCTTCATGAGCTAACCCATGATATGAGACACGCCGCAGGATTTCCCTGTCATTAGTGATTCAATTGAAAACTGTTCTCTTCATCTCCATTGTTTTGGTTGCAGGATTTTTTGCAGGTACAATTCATGGTCTTGCAAACTTGGCAATTGTTGAGCCATATCTTGATGAAGCAATAGGAATAGAAAATCAAAATCTCTTTGCATCAGGAGAAGAAGATGATACTGTACAATTCCAAGTTGAATACGAATCATATAGAATATGGCAAAAAGGAGGACAAGTTTTAGCAGGTGCCATACTTGGAACATCTATTGGCGCTCTATTCGGTATAGTTTTTGCACTTTCAAGAAAGATCTTACCAGGAAACCATCATGTCAAAAAAGCCCTAGTTTTATCAGGAATAATGTGGTTTACAATTTACTTAATACCATTTTTGAAATATCCAGCAAATCCTCCTACGGTTGGTGACCCCGATACTGTTGTACTCCGAGCAATTTTGTATCTTTCATTTATTGCAATTTCAGGATTCGGCGCTGTAGGATTTTATCAATTGTTCAAAAGATTAGAAAAAAGTAAAAGAATTGTAGCATTAATTGGATATGGTGTTTTTATTAGTGCAGCATTTTTATTAATGCCAGAAAATCCAGATGAAGTTACATTACCTTTGGACCTTGTTAATGGATTTAGAGCAACGTCTGTGATAGCGGTATCTATATTTTGGATATCTGTTGGAATTATACTAGGAGCCTTCTGGCAAAAATATAACCCTGATAAACAAATACAAACTAACACCACTAGTAAATTCTAATTATATAGAATGAGAATGGCATTTCGTTTAAATAACTCTAGAAATGTTATGATACTGATTGGCAAAAAGACTAACATTGCCCCAATTAAAAAAATATGATATTACGCAAAAAGTTATAGAGTCCCTTGCAGATGCTGAGTCAAGAACAATTTTATTTTCAATAATTAAAAAAGGTAAGACTGCAGCTGAGATTTCTGAAAAATGTAAAATTCCATTAAGCACAGTGTACAAGAAATTATCAGACCTCGAAAATCTAACTTTGCTAGAAGTTGAAAAATGGCTGATTTCAGATAAAGGACGTAAATTTAAAATTTTCAAAAGTAGAATTAGTAAAGCCGATATTAGTATAAAAAAATCAGAACCATCACTGACTTTGGTACCTAATTAAAAGGAAATCGTATGGAAAAACCTACCATCATTCAATTAAGTGAATATGATGTTACTCAGAAAATAATTGAAGCTTTGACAAATGTTTGTACTAGGGCAGTCTTATTTTCTATAATTCATGATCCAAAAGATGCTACCCAAATTGCACACGAAGTACATATTTCTTTATCATCAGTCTACAAAACATTATCTACTTTAGAAGACCTTGCTCTCATCAATGTCAATAATTATAAAATTTCTGAAGAAGGAAAGAAAATTAAATTATACAAAAGCAAAATTGGCCAGGTAGTTATTACTATCAAAGACACCGAACCTATATTGCGTTTATACGCAAATCCTGGAAAAAGTAACAAATAGACATTCTATCGCTATAGAATCAGAATATAGAATTACTTTGCACTTTAAATTATGTTAGGGGTTCCTAACTAATCAAATGCAACAAAAATCAATTTTGATTCTTACATTAGCAGTGATAGTGACTTTAGCTGCAGTTCCAATTACAATTAATGCAGAATCTGAAATTATTCCAGGTTGGATAAAAAATACTGCAGGATTTTGGGCAAATGATAAAATTTCAGATGTAGAGTTTCTGAACGCAATCGAATATCTCATTACGAAGGGCACAATTCAAATTCCTAATTTTCCAGGAGTTCCAGATGTCGATACAATCACAATTGGTTTTATTCCAACTGAAAAAGCAGACGAATTAACTCCAAAAGCTGAAGAGCTTAAGAATTTTCTACAACAAAGATTGGGAATCAATGTAGAAATTGTTGTTCCTACAAATTATGAAATTATCATAGAGGGATTAAGATTTGGTCACATTGATGCGGCATTTATGGATACAGGTCCTGCTTGGATTGCATATCAACGTTCTGGTGCAGAAGTTGTTGCTTCTGAAGTGGTTGCAGGTAAAGTACATTATCAAGCAACAGTTTGGGCAAAAGCAGATAATGATTCTATTAATTCTCTAGCAGAAACCATTGGAAAACGAGTAGCGTTTACTAGCATTACTGGGTCATCTGGTTTCGTTAGACCGATGGGCACTTTGGTGGCAAACGGACATGTACAAATTCAGGGAAATGATTTAGTAGCCTTGCAAGCTGCATTAGGAGAAACTTTTGAAGAATATACCTTTGCAGGGGGTTACAAGGCAGCACTTGAACTTTTGTTAAATGATAATGTGGATGTAGCATTTGTTTCAGATATTGCACCACAAAAATATCTAACAATTGAACAACAAAGGCAGCTTCGAATTGTTGAGCAAATTGGCCCTGTACCTTCACATGTATTAGTTGTTAGTGCTGATATGTCGGATTCAACAAAAAAACTATTTGTCGATGCAATGCTTGAATTAAACGAAGATGAAAATAATCACATTCTCAAGAATGTATATGGGGCAGAAGCACTACTTCCAACTACAACTACAATGCATATAGGGGAATTTGGAACATACATTGATTTACTTACAGGCCTTGATCAACAGATCTTAAACAAGTATAACTTCAAAAAATAATGTTATTAAAAAAACTTATAAAAAAATCAATGCCCTATTCCAAACTTTCCACAATCAACACTAAAATTATAATTCATATGAATGATGTTTGGGCATCATATGATGCAAAAAATTATTCACTAAAAGGAATTACTCTATCAATTGAAAGAGGTACAAATTATGCTATAGTGGGTAAATCTGGTTCTGGAAAATCAACTTTACTAAAGTTAATCAACGGTATGATGAATCCTAGTAAGGGTCAGATTAAAGTTGATTATCAGACCCCTAACATGAACAAAAAACAATTTAGGAAAAAAATGTCAAAAATTGGTTATATCCCTCAAAGCTTAGGGTTAGTAAAAAACATCTCTGTATTAGAGAATGTTTTGATAGGTGCTTTGCCTCGAATTGGAAGACTAAATTCCTTATTAAAAAATTTTCCAAAATATGAAATAGAGGAAGCAAAAAAAATTATCAAACTTGTAGGTCTTAAAGGAAAAGAAAATAGAAAAACATACACACTAAGTGGAGGCGAAAAAAGAAGAGTTGCAATTGCTAGAGCATTAATGCAAAAACCTGTTTTGTTGCTAGCCGATGAAATCGTATCTGAATTAGATCAAGTTACTGCAAAAGAAATAATGGATTTAATAGCAGATGCGCAAGAGCGACTAAATCTTACCGCAGTGATGGTACATCATGACATGAAGCTTGCATTAGAATACGCAAATCGTGTGGCTGTAATTAAAGAAGGTCAAAAAATTCTAGAAATTGGAATCGATGGTGAGAAAATAATAGATTTTCAATCAGGCAATATATCTCAACAAGAAATAATGGAGTTATACAATAATGAATCCGAAAAATAACTTGATTATTGCATTAGTAATAGCTGGAATCATTGTAATGTCTTATAACATTGATGCAAACCCTGTTGAATTTGTAGACGGTCTCCCTAATCTAGCAATTGTAGTTAAAGAAATGACTGATGTAGAACCTGATTTGTTTGTTACTGCATTTTGGTCAATGCTTGAAACAATTGAAATGGCGTTTATTGGAACTGTTGTTGGTGTGGTAATTGCACTCCCATTAAGTTTGTTGGCAGCTCGAAATTTAAATAATAAATTAATTTATGTTCCTTTGAGGGGAATTTTAGCTGCTGCACGTACATTTCCTTCAATACTATGGGCTATTTTGTTTGTAATTATGGTGGGATTAGGCCCTTTTGCTGGAGTATTAGCAATTATTATGTATACGATAGGGTTTATTGCAAAATTACAATACGAATCTATCGAAGCAGTAGATTCTGATCCAGTAGATGCAGTTAATTCAATTGGAGTCTCCAAATGGCAATTAATTAGTCACGTTGTAATTCCTGAATCTGCTCCACATTTGATTAGTCAAATATTGTATATGTTTGATTATAATGTACGACAAACAAGTATCCTAGGATTAGTTGGAGCAGGTGGAATTGGATTTTACATAATTAATTATATTAAATTCTTTGAATATGGAAAAGCAGCGGTCTTTATGCTTGTAGTGTTAATTACTGTATTAATTATTGATTTTGTTAGTGTAAAAATTAGAGACAAATACATTGTTAAAGCGCAAAAAGGAATGAAAGTAGAAGTTTGACATTCAAACCTTTACGCATGTCTTTAATTTTCTTGTCATTAATTACACTTTTACTTTTTTCTAATCTTTCTGCATATGCTGAAAGTTACAGTTTAGAAATTGATAATGAAGTTTATGATATAGAATATGATTTTAATGGAGATGTAATTGCAATGGCAATTGATAAAGAAACATTTTCTTTGTTAATTGCTACAGAAAATGTAAATGATTCTCAATTTCAAATTAAATTACCAACCGATCTTATTCATGCAGAAAATAATGAATTTGCAGTGCTGGTTAATGGCTTTGAAGTCAATTATGAAGTAATGGAAACTGAAGATAGTAATTTGACTTTTTTTGTTCCAGCATTTACTGAAGAAATTGAAATAATTGGAACTTTCGTTATTCCAGAATTTCCTTTGGGAGCGGTTCTGGTTTTCGGAACAATAAGTGCAATAATTATACTAGTACAAAAATCAAAAAAATTCCTATTTAGGTAACAATTTTGTCTATTTGTTTACTAGATTCTGCATTTTTTACTTCTCGTGCAATTCTTCGTCCCATGCTCATTGGTTCATCATAAAATAAGGTAGAGTATGGTGAACCTTGCATGAAAATGTTTGTACCTGCAACAATTCTTGCAGAAAATTCAAATGACCAAAATTTTGCATCTGCATCATAAACTCCTTCAATACAAAACGGTCCATTCATTCCTGGAGAAACAAGTCTCTTTGCTGCAGCTACAAATCTTTCCCCCATAGAATATACTTCAGATAGCAAAGACTCCCTTAGTACTAAAGGACTATTTGCAATTACATTAAATGAAGAAACCTCATCCATTTTCATTTGTAGTTGTGATGGTATTCTTGCTAATCCTTCAATATCAGATTCATGTCTTTTATCAACACCAAAAAATTCCAACTCTTCTTTCAATGGTGAATAAAAATACTGCAAATATGCTAAAACTCCAGAAGCATATTCTTGAAGATACAAATCATCATCCCCTTTGATGATACCTTGTGAAATCAGATTGTCACGTTTTTTATTATATTCTGCTTCAGTTGTAGCCATAAAGTATCCTTTACCGCCTGCAGCACCATGTCTTTTTGCAATAACTAGTTTGTTAATTTCTCTAGGACTAAAGACTGATTTTGGAACATTTAATTTTGCTTCAAGCATTAATTTTTCTTTTAATGATCTATCAGATTCCCAACGTAAAATTGATTTATTTCCAAATATTGGAATTTTAATTGATTCAATTTCTTTTGAACTCATTTGTGCAATTAAAGTTCCATGTGGAATTAAGATTGCATTATTTTTTTCTAAAATTGAATTGCATCTATGATCTAATATTTCATGAAACGAGTCGACTAGTATTAATTCATCAATAAAATTAAATCTTCTATAAAGCCTCTCTCGTTTTTTTTCACAAATCAAAATTGATTTAATACCTTCATCTCTTGCTCCTTTTAGCACCTGGAGAGAACAATGAGAACCCAGAGTGGCTATTGCAGTCAAATCTACATATTTAGTTATAAAAATACACTTTATGAATCATCCATACGGCTTTTTGAAATATATTCAAAAACCTCATCAATTAGTTCAATCGAAATTTTAGATTTTAATTCATTTGGAGTAGACTTTACTATGAAATCAATTAGAGATATGTTATCAGGTAAAGAGCCTTTTTCAGTGTATAAGGAGTAGGCCGCAATGGCGTTTGAAATCATGCATATTGCTTTTTCTTTTTCGGAAAAAACCACACCCATAATTTTGAACTCAGGCATAAAAATGATAGATGTTGTCGAATAAATTTTTTGATTTTGTATGTTGTGTATGCACAAACAATGGTCTTTCTACGTAAAAAAGGCAAATCGTACATGCACCATTGCAAGAAATGTGATGTAGAGTTTCGGAAAAAAAGTACACTTGAACAACACATTCAATATATTCACAAATCTGATTTTCCATCGGTAAAAAAAATTTTAATTTTAGGTGGGGGTTTTGGAGGAGTAAATGTACTGAGAGAAATTCAAAATATTTTTCAAAATAAAGTAAATGTTGATATTAGTATTGTAAATCAAGATAATTTCTTTTTATTTACTCCCATGTTGCCTGAAGTTGCATCAGGTATGATTCATCCCAGAGATATTTCCATACCAATTCGTACTTTTTGTAAACGTGCTAAATTCTATCAAGCAGTTGTATCTTCTATTGATTTAGAACAAAAATTAGTTACAATCAGTAGGCAATTTGATGGAAAAGTCCATGCTTTAGAATACGATTATCTTATTTTGTCAATGGGAAGTATTACTAACTTTTTTGGAAACAAAAACATTGAGAAACATTCTTTTACAATTAAAACAATTGAAGATGCAATAGGAATTAGAAATCATTCTATTAACATGCTTGAAAATGCAGGTCAAACAAGTGATCCTGATTTACAACAAAAACTTATGACTTTTACAGTGGTTGGGGGTGGTTTTGCAGGAGTTGAAACTATTGGAGAACTCAATCATCTTATTAGAGAATCTGCAGCAAGAATGTACCCAAATATTAATCCAGAAAAAATTAACATGATATTAGTTTCATCAAAGAATGGAATCTTGCCTGAAGTAAGCAAATCTCTAAGCGAAAAAGCGATGAGATCCTTAAAAAATCAAGGAATACAAGTTATAACTAAAACGAAAGCTGTTGATGCTGATGAAGATTACGTTTTGTTAGATAGTGATGAAAAAATTCCATGCACTACTCTTATTTGGGCAGGAGGAGTAACAGTTGATCCTGTTATTGCTGGATTAAAATGTGAACATGGAAAATCAGGAAAAGTACAAGTTGACAAATATTTACGATTAATAGGGTATCCTAATGTGTTTGCTTTAGGAGATTGTGCTGAAATAATTGATTCTACTACCAGAAAACCTTATCCTCCAACTGCTCAACATGCTATACATCAAAGTCATACCGTATCGCAAAATCTGAAAGTGACATTAACTGGGAAAGACAAAATGAATCAATTTTCATTTCACAGTAAAGGTATGATGGCTACAATAGGTAAAAGAAACGCAATTGTGGCAATATTTGGATATAATTTACAGGGAGTTATCCCTTGGTTGATTTGGAGAACATATTATGTGCTTCAGATGCCTTCTCTAGGAAAAAAAATCAAAGTGATTTTAGATTGGACTGTTGATTCATTCTTTAAACGAGATTTGACTTCATATGGTCAAATAAAAAAGAAAAACTTGACAAAGGTAGATATCAAAGAAAATGTCGCCACATTGAAAGAATTACTCTTTCCAGATTTGTAATAATTAATTAAGAATCTGGACTTTCGCAACAGTTATGTCAAGTTAGAAACTTGTCGTTTTTCACTAGTTTCAACATAATTTTTTAAGAGGAAGATTTAGACACAAATAAAGTAATGATAAAGATCGAACTTGGGAGTTTACGTAGAACTCATTATTCAAAAGAATTAGATCCCTCAAAAGATGGTTCAGATGTTACTGTTATGGGATGGGTTTTGAGTGTACGAGGTCATGGTAACATTTCATTTTTAACAATTCGTGATAAGTTAGGACAAATTCAGATAGTTGCCAAAGCAGGAAATTGCCCTGATGAGATACGCGAAAAAATTTCAAAGTTAAAAGAACATTCATCAATTGGAGTATCTGGAAAAATAAAATCCTCTGAAAAAGCACCAAACGGAGTAGAAATTATTCCAACTGAATTAAGAGTTTTCTCCGAAGTTGAAAAAATTCCTCCATTTGAACCACAAGCAAAAACTGTGAAAAACATTGATACTAGATTAGAAGTACGATCAATTGATCTTAGACGAAAAGTTCTACAGCATATTTTTACAGTTAGAAGCCAAGTGTTAAAAACAGTAAGAGATTATTTTTATCAAGAAGATTTCATTGAAATAAACACTCCAAAAATAATTGCGACTGCGACTGAAGGCGGAGCAGCTTTATTTCCAATTTTTTATTATAATAAAGAGGCGTTTCTAGCACAAAGCCCACAATTATACAAAGAACAACTTACTATGAGTTTTGAAAAAGTTTTTGAGATTGCACCAATATTTCGTGC